>JAABUP010002383.1_pt1 | contig 36453 bp, 35 predicted proteins | sample 5559201 | NCBI WGS metagenome assembly JAABUP01 (sample SAMN10711887, study PRJNA513373) | rock metagenome | isolation source: Antarctica rocks | place: Antarctica
AAAAAGTGGGAGGATCAGCCGGAGAAGATCAAGGAATTGACAGATCAAGGGATTGTTCCGCTGGCTAAGGACATGGATGATGGGGTTGATGTCGATATTCCGTTCTTGATGGGGCAGGTGGCGGCTGTGATTGGAGATGTGAAGCCTGCGAAGCAAATCATGGAGGAGATGGTAAGAGAGGCGGTGGGAATGCTGAGATTAGGTCAAACATATATCGGAGGAAAAGAGAGCAAACTGTAACGCATTGTGCTGGTTCGTACCGAACCTGAAACGGAACTTTCGTAGACTGATGTGCAGGAGTCTTTGATTGTACACCGTCACTAGGCTATGGTAGAATTGTGCTAGAGCATAGCATACAAGAACAGTACAATATGCACGTACTCTCCAAACGACCAGCCCAACCTCTGTTCTCAACTAGTGCTTCAACCCATTAACCTCTCCGTTGACCTTGCCATTCGGCATGGTCTGTGGAGGTGGAGGTGGCGGTGGCGGAGGCACTGGACCAAAAGCGGGTGGACCTCCAGCGACGGCTTGCAAGGCCTCCTCTTCCGTATCATCATCATATTCGCCTTCCTCACTACCTTCCTCGTCCTCCTCCTCGTCATATTCATAATCGCTCTCTGTACCCTCCTCGTCTCCTTCGAGATCGCCCACTGCAGCCTGGCCCCTACCCTGATCCTGCATACGACGGATGACACTTTCTAAGGTACTGTTTTTCTTGCGCAGAGTCTCTATCTCTTTGTTGACACGCGTGCGCTCTTCTGCCATTTCTAGGATGTTGCGATTGGTGAGATCATGTTTCCGTGTCAAGTTAAGATTCTCTTTCTCGAGACGTTTCGTCTTCTTCGACATTTCCTCCATCTCCTTCCGGAACGTAAGGAAGAGGTCGTTAGAGTTGTTTAGCGTGTCTTCAACCTGTACTAAGAATACAATTAGGGGCTGGACTTTATATATATAAATAAATGAGAAACTTGTGGCTAATGAATCCATTCCTGATTCCAATCACTGCGGATCAGAGCTGACTCTTTTCCGATATGGGAGTGCAAAAGAAAACTGGAACTGTCGACTTTCCTGTTTGAACTTCTCCACATAGATGTTGAGCTGGCTTCTCAATTCTGTCTCGGTCTGTGAGAATGTAGAGACCTGTCCGCTGAGAGCGCGTGATCTTGCTGTTTCGTTCTCTGCCATCTTTCTCTGCTGATCATATCTTGCCAGATTGTACTGAACCTCAAGCTCCTTGGTTCGAAGGAGAGAATTGAAGTGTAGCTCACGCAACTCATACTGATCGATGATGGATTTGAATTTCTGACGGAATCTGATAGGAAGCAGTCAGCCTCTATAGACCTTTTCTCAACTTTAAGACCCAAAACTCACAGCTCGTCCAGCTCCATATTCAGCTTCTGGCTTTCTGGGTTCTCCTTTTGCTCCATTACGTCGTGCACTTCCCAGACCAAACCGTCGAGCTTGTCGTTGAGCAATTCTCGATTTGTCTTCTCCAACTCTTCTAGTTTCTTGTTTTCGTCCTACGCGCCAGATACCGCGTTAGCCAACGTCGTCGCGGTCTTGCCCTCGGGATCTCCCGCTTTCTACAACCCACCTTCATCTTCTTATTCTCCCTTGTGAGCTCTCTACACAGCTTCTCCAGCTTCTCTTTCATACTGATTGTTTTACTAAGCTCAGACCTGCTTTGATCCTTCTCTTTCTGCAACTGGTCTGCGCGCTTCTTACTCTTTACATGGTCCCGATCAAGCCTTCTCATATCTGCCAGAAGCTCCGAGTACTTCTTCTGTACGGCATCGAGCTTTGACATTGGGGACTCGATACCGTTCAGGAGCTGGTTCATGTCTCGAGTTGCTTTTTTGACCTCCCGCTCTAGATTTCCACGATGCACAGAGGCGACTGATCAGCATTGAGTATTCAATATCGCTGCGCCAAGAGCCATTCAGTGTTCGAGCGACTGGAAGATATAGATTGGACTAAGCAAGGCGTGCAAGACAGACCTCACAGTGCCCGGGGTAAGGGTTGATGCCGAAGCACAAGCTCTTGTGCAATTAAAGGCATGGATGCAATCTCGAAACTTGACTGCTTCCGAGCACAATGACGAAGAAAGTAGAAGCAAAATATAGATAATACCACTAACCAATTTCGGCCTCTTGGTCCTTCTCGCCTGCGGCATCAGATTCAAGCTGTGATATTTTGGCGGCTAACAGCTTTGATGTCTCATTTGGATCTGCTACTTTCTTTGACTTGGCCTTCCTGATACCGGGAGCCGTGGGGGCAGGTGGTTGGGCGCCAATCGAGGCGGGAGAATCTGGTAGCTCGCCATGTCCGTTCGTGTAGCCTACGGTCGAAGCTCCGTTGACGACGGAAGAGGATCGAGAGCTTGTGGGAGCTGTCTGAGGGTGAGCTGCAGCTGCTGCCATTGTTGGTCTGCAAAGAGTCCGCTGCGACACTAGGGTCGAAATATGAACGCTAGGTATGCCGTTCCTCCACCGCTACCCATACGAAAGATTGTGAAATGTCCAGATTGGCAGTCGAATATAATGAGTGCTGTCTAAGATTGGTTTTGGCAAACGGTGCGCGACTGTCCACGGGTGATGATGTCGCTGCCTGTGGACTTCGTTCCTCACCTTGGCGAGCAGACAGGGGTGGGGAGCGCCTTTGCCGATGATTGCTGGTCGAGTATCTGATTTTTCAGACAGATCTAGCAAGCAGTCTCGAGTACCGTTGGTATGCGGGCGGTTGATGTAGACACGGCTCGTGATGAAGTGGAAGGAGGGGAGGATCAAACTTGGAGATCCCGTCAAAATGGCTCTTGGTCTTCCGTGCGCTTTCTCTTCTTGGCCACTCGACGATCCAGGACCGGCTCAAAGACTCCGCACGCCTATGGAACGTTCTGCGTCAAGCTATCGTTGCATTCTATGTTGAAATGTGTTATGTTGGCCTCGTTGTAAAAGAATGCCTCTGCTCTGATTTGGTATGGAAATTACTTGAGAGTGATCAGTGCATGATTGGATCAGTTGCTGACGTCGAAGAGATTGGTTCAAGCAAGCCGAAGCGAAACAGACTGCGAGCCGAGAAAACCGAAATATCGCCTCGTGGTTATCGCATGGAAGGCCAAGCATCAACCTAACTTACTCAACACTGCAACTGTCATGCTTCGCGCATGTGCATCGCGAGACAGCCCAAGAATTCTGGGCTTCTCAACAACAAGATGGACGTCGTTGAAGCATACCCGTCGGCGAAAATACGCAACGGTCACCGACCTGAGCAATTATCCCAAAGTCGGAGAACACCTTCATGGCTTCACTTTAAAGCGCACAAAGCACATACCAGAGCTGGAACTGACAGCGCTGCGTCTCCAACATAACAAAACTGGTGCAGACTATCTCCACGTGGCGCGAGATGACAAGAACAATGTTTTCTCGATCGGGTTCAAAACTAATCCTCCAGATGATACTGGAGTACCACATATCTTGGAGCATACCACTTTATGCGGCAGCCAGAAGTCAGTTGGTAGTGTGCCACATTCCAAAAGATACTTACTAATGGCCTGGCAGATATCCAGTCCGCGATCCCTTCTTCAAGATGCTCCCAAGATCTCTCTCCAACTTCATGAATGCCTTCACGTCCTCAGATTATACTTCATATCCGTTCGCGACTACAAACCGACAAGACTTTAACAATCTAATGTCAGTATACCTCGATGCTACGCTACATCCTCTCCTCAAAACCAGCGACTTCATACAGGAGGGATGGCGAATAGGTCCGGAGAATCCAATGGTGGCGTCATCTGAGCAAGCTATGGATGAGAAAGACAACAAGCTCGTCTTCAAAGGCGTGGTCTATAATGAGATGAAAGGACAGATGTCAGATGCTAGTTATCTGTACTACATCAAGTTCCAAGACTATATATTTCCTGCCATCAACAACTCCGGTGGAGACCCTCAGCAGATGACGAACTTGACTTACGAACAGCTCAAGAATTATCATGCAGAGCACTATCACCCAAGCAACGCAAAACTATTCACTTATGGAGATATGCCATTAGCAGATCATTTGGAGGAAATTGGAAGGCAATTGGAACAGTTCAACACTTCCAGTGCAGATAGGGAGATAAGGGTACCGATCAGTCTCAGTGATGGACCAAAACACATAACGGTCAAGGGGCCCATGGATCCTCTGGTAGACAAAGATATGCAATACAAGACATCAACTTCTTGGCTTATGGGCGATGCATCTAATATTCTTGAGACCTTCTCGCTCGGTGTTCTATCGTCGCTCCTGCTTGATGGCTATGGGTCGCCATTGTATAGAGGCCTTATAGAAGCTGGTCTCGGGCCGGACTGGAGCCCAAACACCGGCTTTGATGGTTCTGGCAAAGTGGGCATTTTCTCAGTCGGGCTGAATGGCGTAAAGGAGACCGACGTGCCAAAGGTGAAGGATGCTATTGTGTCAACACTTCAAGAGGTCCGACAAAACGGTTTTGACAAGGCCAAGGTTGATGGTCTGTTACATCAGCTTGAGCTCAGCCTGAAGCACAAGACTGCTCACTTTGGGATGGGTCTCATGCAGCGATTAAAGCCTGCCTGGTTCAATGGAGTGGATCCTTTTGATGCGTTGGCTTGGGATGAAACCGTTTCGGCTTTCAAGGCAAGATATGCGCAAGAAGGATATTTGGAAGGCTTACTGGAGGAATATCTGCTCAACGACAGGACTTTGACGTTCACCATGGAACCATCAGCTACTTATGGCGAGGAACTTGCCGTGGAAGAAGCTTCGCGGCTGGCTAGGAAGATCGCTGAAGTAACAGATCAAGCTGGCGGCGAAGCAAAAGCCCGGAAGCAACTAGAAGAACAGGAGCTGGAGCTTTTAGGAGTTCAGGAACAGGCGAGGAATCAAGACCTAAGTTGTTTGCCAACGGTGCATGTCAAGGATATACCAAGGCAGATGGGGAAAACAACAACGCGAGATGCTGTCATGAGGGACGTGAAGGTTCAATGGCGTGAAGCACCGACTAATGGACTGACCTATTTCCGGGCGATAAACTCTTTTGAGGGCTTGCCAGATGAGCTCAGAATGCTCATTCCGCTCTTCACAGACTCGATCATGCGACTGGGTACCAAAGACAAGACCATGGAACAGCTTGAGGATCTGATAAAGCTCAAGACAGGCGGCATCAGAACATCGTACCATTCGTCCACCTCGCCAAGGGACATTCAGAGCTACACGGAGGGCATGTCCTTCTCAGGCTATGCTCTGGACCGCAACGTACCAGCCATGTACGAACTGCTCCGGACAATCCTCCTTGAGACTGATTTCGACAGTGCCGAAGCCGAAAGCAAGATCAGACAGCTTCTACAAGGCGATGCTAGTGGCGCTGTCAATTCAATCGCAAGCTCGGGTCATTCGTACGCACGCCGCTTCGCTGAAGCTGAACTAACCCCTCAAGGCCGTCTAAACGAGGCCATTGGCGGCCTCACCCAGGTCCGTCATACAGCTGCTCTAGCGGCACGCATGCCCTCAGAAGGTTTGCGCGATGTGATATCGAAGCTCAAAGCCATCCAGCAGTTCGCCATATCTGGCTCTTCCACTTTCCGCGCTGCTCTAACCTGTGGCTCCGAATCGGTGTCTTCCAACGAAGCAGCTCTTCAGCAATTCCTCACCAGCCTCCCATCCACCCCAACGCCATCTACCTCGCGTCCACCGCTATCTACCTATCCACGCAACGCGAAGTCATTCTTCCCCCTCCCTTATCAAGTCTACTATACCGCTCTTGCCCTCCCAACAGTCCCCTACATTGACCGCTCCGGCGCACCCCTTCAAATCCTCTCCCAACTCCTAACCCACAAGCACCTCCACCACGAAATCCGCGAAAAAGGCGGCGCTTACGGCGGCGGTGCCTACTCCCGCGGTCTCGGTGGCTTTTTTGGCTTCTACAGCTACCGCGACCCCAATCCCCAAAACACCATCAATATCATCAAAGACGCCGGCCGGTGGGCCAGGGATCGCGAGTGGACCGATAGAGATATCGAGGAGGCCAAGTTGAGTGTCTTCCAGAGTCTGGATGCGCCGGAGAGTGTGAGCGAGGAGGGCATGACGAGGTTTTTGTCGGGTGTGGATGAGGAGATGGAGCAGAAGAGGAGGGAGCAGTTGTTGGATGTCAAGGCGGAGGATGTCAAAGAGGTGGCACAGAGGTTTTTGGTGGAGGGGATGGGGATGGGGAATTTGGCTGTGTTGGGAGAGAGGAAGGAGTGGGTGAGGGAGAGTGAAGGGTGGAATATTCAAGATTTGGGCATGGCTGAGCCGGCTGAGGAGGCCATGGTTGATGGTACCAATCCTGCCGTATGAGGAATGTGTTATCAGTGTGGTGTATTATATCTGTGACTCTACTCTTGCATCATCGGCGTTCCATAGCGAGCATAATAACCAAACACAAGCAAGTTTGTGGTCAGCCACCCGGCATTTCTTTCCTTCCTAGCTAACTCTATCCTCATCACACACAAAAGCGCTACAAGGACAGAAACACACACACGTCTCCAACACTTCATCCCACTGTTGGTAGATCACAAGCTAAGCGCAATATCAAAAACCCCTCCCGCTCCCGTTTCCACTACACCATTTGAGAACCTGTCCTTATGCGAGGAACAAGGCGCTCAGGCGTGGATTGAAGCGAGGAAGGGTGGGAGGTCTCCATCTTATCAGACCTGCCCGCGGATAAGGCTGTTTCCGGGCGGACTAAAGATGTGAGGACATTTTCGACGGGTGTTGTTCCCTCTGATTCGTGTTTTTTTGGCTTTGGTGTTTGTATATACATACATACCGCTCTTAGTCGCTTTTCCGGGTGAGCTTGCGTGTAGAATGCGTCAGGTAGTCGTCAATATCATCTCGCGATCGTGATCTAGATAGCCCCGTCCTCTCAGTCAGTATTTTGAGATCTGGTATCGTATCCGGTGCTAAACCTGGCTCGTGAAGAGAAGCGTACCAATACAGCAGCAATCGCGCAAACTACCACACAATCCAGTCCGGCATAGAGGTAGCCATCTCCACGACCACGTGCGCGTACTCCGGCGTTCTTCGGTGTCTCGGTCTCCTGAGCTTGCGAGAGGCCGATGGAACCGCTTAGGATAGGAGGAGGTGCGCTGAAAGTGAAGGTACTATGTCAGCTTGCTATCTCGTGGTGTAGGCAGGAAGTCGGGAGGGCTTACAAAGTCATCGTGGCCGGAGAGACAGTCAGTGTCCCGGCGGCTAGGCCTTGGGCGTCTGGCTCGAGAGGTGGGGAGGCTGATGCGGTGGAGAGCGCGAGGAGGACGAGGAAGGTGGCGAGTGCTAGTATCGTGAACTGCGGTAGATTTTGCGTGCGAGTCATGTTTTGAGCGTAGTGAAAGATGAGAGATTGAGAGGAGAGGAGAGGAAAGTGAAAGTGAGAGGCTCAAATGTGGCGGAATTGCGAAGGTGATGTTGTCACTTGTGAGGTGAAACACTCAGGGAGCGAAATATTGTAGGGATGTATCTTGTTTGTCGGGAACAATGCCTTGCAGTGTTACACCGAATGTGACGCGAGAGAAGTATGATCGCGAAGGAGCGATCTTGGTAGTGAACATCATTGCGCGTCTTTGCGATTCTGCTTGAAGAGCCCCTTCATTCCTCGTCGTGAGGAAGGGATGACTGGAAATTCATCATTGACTCCAGCGAACAAGACGACAGGCATGTGGAACGGTCTACGAGCTGGAATCCATTCAATCGACATGTCGAAATCGTAGACATTGGTGATCGTGCGCTCCAGATGATAGGGCGCCGCGCCAGGCTTCATCACTTTACTTGAAAGCTCGAGTCAAGAAGTTGTGGCAGCGCGAAAACAATTCACACGATAACCTATTTATAGACGGGTACGAAGGCGATTTGCACAATTCTCCGGAGATGTTTGAACTGTCCGCACTAAAATCTGCAGCTAAGTAGTAGTATGCATATGGTCAATGCATACGCTATGCTCGATTTGTATGGCGTTCTAATAGTAAACAAAACACGACGCGTCCATTACTCCTATGTTCTTTCACATATCATCGCCAGCATGTCGTCGTCGTCAACCACCCTTATTCCTATGATTCCTGATATAAAAGCCTCGAGAGAAAGGCTATTTAACTTGACTGAGCACCCTATGGAGATGTCAATTACTAATTTTGAGGCCATATGGCCATACATAGACAACATCTGGTGTCGCCGTGAAGTACGCACCTATCCAGATCACACTCACTCCTACTATCGCTGTCGCTGAGGTCGAAAGGAATGGACACCTGTCTTAAAAGACAAGTCTACGAACCGGCAAAGGTCTATACGACAGGGCAAGCAATGTGCGGTCACATTCAAGGCAACACGGTACAATGAAGCCTCCGTCATTATACTGGAACGCATCGGAGGCTGAACAGAGCATAATCATACTCTGGAGGAAGCTGATGCTCTAAAATGAAACTCCATGCTCCGTGGAATTGCTGCCTCCGAAATGAGTAAATACTACTCGGCCGCCACTATTGCAAAGGCCCTGCATGGAGGCCGTGTAGGAACCAATATAGAAGATGCAGGGGGTGCATTTCTAACTCGAATGGATGTCCACAATGCAGGGCAAGCATGGAAGACAGCCAATCCGGATGATCGAGTCACTGGAAGCAGGCTTTCACCCTATGTGCAACTTTCGGAGGCTGTGGATACGAGGACTGGCGGGAGTCATGTCTACAATGGGCAGGAAGGATGCAGAGGACCTTATGGCGGAGTACCGAGCAATTGGAGGCGTTGATGACGACAACAAGGTGGCATAGTAGTGATGACAGTGAGGTGGCATAGTCTAGAATCTAGTCTAGGGATGACAGGGAGCTACCTAACCACCATATTACTATATGAATATAATGAATTACTATACAAAATCAACGACATGCTAGCAAGTGACGCGTTGTGTTTTGATTCTACTAACACGCCATACAAATTGAGCATAGCGTGTGTACGGATTTCATACTATTGCTTAGCTGCAGACAGTAGTGCGGGCAGATTAAATGCGGCCCAATTCTCCGCCACCCCAATAACTTTATGCTAGCTAATAGAACACCAACAACAGCAACAATCTTAGCCAACAGAACACTTCAGACACCTTTAAAGCCGGTATGTGGGGGTCTGTGAGTGTATGGAATGATAGACAGTGACTCAGTTGACTTTGTTGTGTGCATATATCACCATTACTTCTACTGGGCGCAAAGTCAAGGGGTGGCGGACAATTTTGCAAATCGCCTTCGTACTTCAACGTTTTCAGGTCCACATAGGGTAGCAACGGGTACAGATATGCGCTTCAATCATTGAGCTGTTGGAGTAATCGCACAGGCCGCAAATGCAATTTTCCCACGCATGGTGGAGGCACGGGTACATGACATGAAGCCTATTTACCTATTGTACCTCATAGGGCCTTGATCTCACTGTTTAATCCCTTTTGACTTGTTAAGACATGGATATTATCGAGATGCGAGACAAGAAGCTGCGCTGGAACTTACCAGTGAGTTTTCTGTGCCGCGACAGTGCTATGATGGATGAGTCAAGCATTAAAGGGACTGTCCCCTTATGCCTTTGCTCAAATGACTGCCTTTACAACCTTCAGTCGATTATTTATCAGACTCTTGGGACATCATCGCATCTATCCCATCATGAAACATTCGAGTGTCACTGTCTTTGCTGCGCTGCTGCTAGCAGGTCCTTTTGGAGCGCGAGCTGTCAGCGGTAAGTCTTCGACCCTCATCTCACGTTCACTGTGCCCTGACTAACCTTCTCCATCTAGCTGGAGGCAAGTATACAAACAATACCTAGTCACAAAGCTCAGTCCCATCGCCGATTTCATAAAACTACTCCCTAACTGCGTCTTTATCGTCGACCATCTGCATCTGGACGGCAAGCACTCTTTTCCGTACACTGAGCTTCACGCACACAGCAATCATATCTGCTTCTACCATCACCACTGTTGGAGTTTTCGATCCCATTGATGAGCTCGCCAGTTATGGTCGCGGCCACTCGTTTACCCTTATCGGACCAACCACTTTTGTCACCACCATAGCTGAGCCATTCGGACCGAATGCATACCTAGGCGACGGTTGCTGTGGCCACTGCAGCATCTACTTTCCTTCCGTTGATGTTCACTATTGGCCTGTGGCAGCAGCCAATACCTCTTGTCTTGAGAGCACCGCAACGGTGACCGTGCAGACCAGCTTAACCTCAACTCGGAATGGGGCGCGGGCACATGATCTACTAGCTAACAGCTCTTTTCCACGGAGTTACGCAGTTGGTCCAGATGGGTTCACATACATCTCTCCAAGTGTGTATGTGGCATTTGGTGACGTTACTGCGGGCAACATGTGTGGAATAGTGGGCGCTGTACATACTTCTGTTACACTTGCTTTTGCACCTGGAGAACTATCAACGGTCGATTGGCGCGGAGAGTTGCCCTTCAATCCCGCCGACTTACCATGCGGTCCTCATCAGCCATTTAAATTTGGCCCATTTGGAATATAAGCCGTAACTGCAGAAGAAATATATCAACCAACAATTCAGATACCTGATAGATTGAAGAGTCTAGATTCAGCATGAAGCAAGTGTTCTACTGATCACTATGAAGGAGCTGATCCTCCTGTTGCCCTTAGTCCGGTATGGGCCCTTGACCCTGCCACCACTGTTGAGGATCCTGCTCCAATACCGACGCCTGCTACTCCAAGTTCAGCACCTCAAGCTCCACCGGTAAATACAGGTGCTATGACGACAGCAAACACATCACCCACAAGTGGTACTGCGTCTCTGATAGCTGCTTCTGCAACCCCCGCATCATATCCGTCATCATGTACCCCGGCGACAAAGAATTGACGCGGATGCCGTACTGTGCAAGCTCCATCGCCAGAGGCTTGACGAGACCCCGCACGGCGGATTCGAGGCTGTGTAGCAGGATATGTGTTGCACGCTCGTGCTGATGTGCCTTGCGATGCTGGTGATGAAGATGATGGTGCCGGTGGTTGTTTCCTGGCCTGGGTGGTGGTGCTTGCTTTGCGTTATGTTGGTGTTTTCGGACCATTGCGTTGGCGCAGACTTGGGCTACAAGGAAGGAGCCTGTGAACTGTCGTCCCTTTAATGACTGTGTAATAAAAGCTTGCCAGAACTGTTTGAAGCTGCAAAAACAGCAAGGTGTCTCACGTTTACTGTGAATGTTGATTCCAGGTTCTTATCCGACGTAGTCAAGAATGGCTCGTCCCTGACGACTCCCGCCGCATTGACGCTGGTGACTTCGTCAGTTGAACACTGCCGCGAGCCTCAAGGGGTGCGTTGTGATACTTTATATCAATCCCCCCAAACTCTTCCTCGATCTTCTCAATCAATCTCCTGGCCTCCTCCCGACTCGTGACGTTGGTCTTGTAATGTCATTGATGGGAAATCCGCCTGCGGTTTAGGTGCTGCCTGTTTTCGGTATAGCGCCTTGCTTACCTAGACCGCCGCTTTCACGTCCTCTAAAAGAAAGCCCCCCATCCCCTCCTTCTACCGTCTCCTTCTCGAGCTGCCCATCTTTCCTTCCTACATTACCCTCTCTCGTCTCATGCTCTGCGCGTCAGCCGCGCTTCACCCTCCTTCTCCAAGGCTGCCTCGCTCCCTCACGGCCTCGCCTTTATCCCCTCTTCCGATCGCCGGTCGCCTTTTGCTGCGAGCCAAACTCCATGCCCCCGTTGGCGAGGCCCTGACTTTGCCTCTTGTGTCGATCGTTGCAGCGTGCCCGCCCCTCTGTCGCGGTGCCTGCGCCACCGACCCACCTGCTACACCACATTCTGCGATTGCCCCTTTATGTTTCCGCTACGGCAGCCTGGGATCTCAGACTCATTCCGGCCTTTCATAGACCTCTTCTGTCGATGTTCTCGCTCTTCCTCCAGTTCAGCTGGAGTCACAGCTCGACGGCTCGACGGCTGTGTTGCAGGGCACAGAATAGAGGGCAGGGATCAGACTGGGGGATCGCCGTTCCGACATCGCACTTCAGCTGTCAGCAGGATATTGAGAAATTGCTGTGACCTGGCTGCATGGCGCTGATGCTGCGGTGAGTCGTGGACCGCTACACATGTGTTGGATGAAGGCTGGGCGGCCAGTTGCCGTTTTCGTTCGGGAAAAGGGGGCAAAGCCGCTTGAAGAAGGAGCACGACGGTAGCACAGGGGAGCTCGCAGCCCTGCTTTAGCCTTGCCTAGGCAAAGCCAGGTAAGCCTTTACGAGGCAGTGTTATTGGCACAGCCATGTGTCAAAATACGCAGTTATGCTGCATCCGGGATCAATACTACGCAGTCACTTCCGGAGTGCAAGAGCGCTTCGGTGGCCACTAACTTAGGTTCTTGATCTTTACTACCTATCGACGTGGTTTTTTAGTCTGCGGTAGAGGCCTCCCTAATTGTTAGGGGGCAAAGCACGCCCGGCATTACCGGAGATTCAAGACCATACTGATAGTAGGCTTCGGCGTTACAGCGCCACCTGATATTTCATCAGTAAAGCCTCGATAGCATTCCTCTAATCGTGGGACTAATCAATAAAGATCCATCTTCTTATCCCTATAATCAAGATGAATTTCCGCATCCAGACAATAAATCCTTTCGCCCTCCTTTGTCACGGCATCAAACTTGAAATAGTAGTCTCCCTATTCCCCGTCAGCCGCCCCCTGTTTACTCGTACAATTGCCGCCTGAGCAAGACTCACCGGAACAATAAACATAGGCACCACCCAAGCTGACATCGATATGAGCCCCCATCCCTTCTCTGGCGGGCATTCTTGCTTGCGCCGTGGATCCGGCTGATCGATGCTGTCCACTACTTTGCAGAAATCCTGCGTCCAAGTCTCATTTACGGGCGCATTGCCGTATCGTGTCAGAGAGGTCCACGTTGCGTTGTGCGTGATGTTTTTGAGGAAGGTGCCTGAAAGCTGAGTGAGCTCTTGGCTCGTGGCTGGTTGGTTGAAGGATTGAGTGCCTTACCGTAGAGATGGACTTCAAATACATCATCACTTTTAGTAGCGTCTTAGTCAGCCAGGGTGGAACTGACTGATGCGAGAATGAAAAGGACTTACATGTATAGGGGGTTTGGATGGAGCTCTATCTCATCAATGGAAAAGAGGTCCGTGGCACAGGACTCGTTGCAGAATCGGAGGGGAGAGCCGCCAGAAATCTTCGAGGGTAATGAGAGGGACGTTGAGCTGGGGAACACATGCTGCTGCTGCTGCTGCGGAAGAAATGTTGCCTGAATCATGGTGCTCGACAACACCGCTCGAACGATGAGGGAGAGAATGCTGAACATGATCACTTTTTTGAAGTCATTCAGGCTAAAATTCTAGGCTTTGAGCCAGACTTCTGAACCTTGGAATTCCTGAGTGCGTGGACGCCCGCCATCACGATAGGCTCACGAACCATCACCGCAAACTCAGTATCTCAGTACATTGTTGACGGCCAGACGCTCATCACCGGTGGTCCGGCCATCACGGTTAGCGGCACGTCTATCTCTACCGGCAACTCTCTCAGATGTTACCATTGGAGGTAGTAAGGGGACCCTGGCTACGAGTCAAGGGATATGTGGCGTAATATTGTCAGGACTAGGTCCCGTCGGAGGCTCGCCGCCAACGGCGACTGCAACGAATGCAAGCTATACGGGACCACTGCTCGGATCGAGCAGGGGCTGCGCCACATACCGGTGGTCATTGCCGCTTACCGGTCTCTGCGCCTTTCTCGGAGTCTTGAAGATACTGTGGGCCTGAGCCGCATAACCCTCACCGAGTACAGGCTCATTCCAACATCGAGCGCTTTACCATCATGTATGACGGTGCGAACGGCGTCATATAGATCTTTTGACGTTTCTAAAATATTTAGACGTTGATGACGAGCTTCACACGGATCTTTCATGAACGACAATCAGCATAGCTGCATAGGAATCATCACCGGCAGAAGAGAGTCTCTTTGATATGTACGAGTACAATAACCCATTCGAAATCGCGATACAGTTTTCTAGTGCCAAAATCTTACATGTTTCACATAGCTGCCAGCAGCCTGACTAATACTCTCATCTCAAGCTTCACATTCGTCATCCCCTCCCGAACGTGGAAGGTTAACCCCTGGAGTTGGCCCAGTATTTGGGGTTGTCCCATTGCTCGGGTTTGTTCCATTGCTCGGGAATGGTGGACTCGGTGGATTGGGGTTCGACGGTGGATTGGGGTTCGACGGTGGATTGGGGTTCGACGGTGGACTAGGGTTTGACGGTGGATTGGGGTTCGATGGCGGATTGGGGTTCGACGGTGGACTAGGGTTTGACGGTGGTGCACCACCACTCCCTCCTACACCCCATCCCTTTCCGCCAGCTATAGGAGACCATCCAGGCTCTTGCCCAGGCACCCAATCCGATATCTCCGGACTCGTAGTGCCGTCCCTTTGGGGGTTATACGCACCATTCGGGTACGTCAGCCAGCCTTTACCCGGGTACGCTGCTTGATTGTTCTGATACTGTTGCGTCGCTGTTTGTTGTGCCCAATTCAGGTTGTTAGGGAGAGGTGGGTTAGTGAACCAGTTGTTGGGCGTCTGATATGCGGGTTGTGCTAAACCCTATTTGTCGTCGAAGACGTATGGTCAGTAGAGTTCGGAGCATGTCGGAGCATGTCGGAGATCTCGAATTGCACGAATTGCGAGGACGGGGATGAGCTTACATCAGCCCAGCACTTCGCGAAGAACCACCACACCTTCTCCGGGTATTGGTCTCCCTGCGGATCCGACGTCAGGTGCTCCATGACCTTCCCCTTTGCGCGATCTATCTTAATATCCCCAGGATTGGCGCAGTGAGTGGGATCCGAAGGGTCGGTTGAGCAGATGTCAGTGACCTTGAGCATCATGTCTGAGGAGCCATCTTCTTTCCAGAAAGAGATGCAAACATCCTGCATGCAGTAGCCTGCTCAGAATTGTTAATAACTCTTTCTTCATTCGCTGGCAGTTGAAAGGAATTGATCAAGAATGTGGGAGACCTACGGTCTAGGCCAGCATACTTCAGAAAATACGGATGGATTGCAACCTTGCTGTTAAAGAATGCGTTATCAGGTATGCCACAGGCGCTTTGCTCCGCATGGTCGTTGGCGCTGCCCCAGACATCTGTTTTCTGGTCCGGCGTGTTCAACTGACCGGCAGGAAAGAACTTTAGGTTGCCATGGTAGAGGCGGTTAAAGGGAAGATCGATGGGCCGGGCGCCGTAGACGGCTGGGGGAATGTCCCCGACTACAAGGGGCTCGCCAACAAGCTCGGGTTTGCCGTTGGAGAAAGAGTCGGGAGCAGGAGCACTGGCGGCATGGGGTTGGAGGCCAGGATCTTGGCGGCGGAGAACGGAGGAAGTGGAAAGGTGAAGGAGGGAGAGGAGTAGAACGGATGTTGAAGAATGCATCATAAACGATGTGTAATAGGGCTAAAGTTGATCAACAACTATGAAAGAATGAATGGTATGGGAACTTCAATACAGGAAGGCGGTAACCAGGAAGGATCAGACCCGCACGGTTGTCAGTGTGACACAGCAATCAATGCAGAAAAGAGCGAGAGCTTGAACGGAGCAGCAGTATGGGTAGTCCATCATGTATTTATGTGAGGCAATAAAGACAGTCCTTCGATTTCACCGCCCCTTTTGTCCCGCATCCCGCAGTCATTTCGCCATGTAATCGTTAGGGTAGTATCACTCACGACTGGAGCCGACAACATCGTTTCGGCTACAAGTAGAAGCAGTGAGAGTACAATCGATCAAGCGGGATCGGTTACATGGCGGCCTCATGCAAGGAACACAGATTAAGATTACTTATGCTGTGATTGCGCGTCGTTGCTCGGAGAGTGGGCCGGAGTGCCAAGTACGATCCGCGCCAAACATCTTCCTCCCAATTCTGCCGCGGACGGGAAGATTGAAACGTGGTGGTGGAGATCTTCCGTGGAGCTCGTTGGTATCTGCAGGCGAACGCTAACCTGAAACGCGCGCTGCTTAAAGTGGCTGCCGCGTCCGCCGAAGAAACATCAACAGCCTGGGAACCTTCTCACCTCACACTCTTCACACAGGGATCAACTACTGACGGCGGATAACGGCGGTCAACGCATGATGGCGAAAGAGGTAGATGACCTGCTGCGGGGCCCATCGTAAGCAGACCGGCCGACTTATCCTTGATTTCTTCAATTAAACTGACATGGAACAGGGACCAGGCATACCCCCCCATTGAACGACATCATTCGCACTACAACCCGCTACATTCCTTTGACCTGGCTAAGGGGGACCAAAAGCATTACCAGCAGCAATATGCCGATATGTACTTCCTGCGGCTGGCGAAGTTAAAGCCGGCCGTTGAAGAAATTGCTATAGACGCTTGGGACGGATTGGAGGTAGGGTACAAGTTTCTTTCCTTACCAATAGAGGAGTTAGACTAATAGGACGACTGACAGATAGCTGGTGATGTTGTCCGCCGCGTCGACCGCGTTCTCGATGTGCGGCAAGGCGAGCTCTGCTGGGTAGCTGGAACGGTGTACATGGACATGCCGTTGAAGCCCAACATTCTGGACGACATCTCGAAAGACGTCAGTCCTCCTTGCTGTCCGATAGTCGCCGGGAACTGAATCTGGCTGACACCTGGTCTGTTGCTAGCACTGGATCTCGGCACCCCCACCTCGTGAAAAGTACCTTTCTCCTAACGGCCAGGACCAAACGATGCTCGAAGACGAATCCGGACGCCTTCGGCTCATCGGCACGTCTCTGCAGACAGAGATGCTAGTCACAGGCTGCATCATAGCCGTCATGGGTACAGAGAACGCGAACGGAGACTTCGAAGTTGTCGACTTGAAGGTCCCGGATCTACCACGGCAGCCGCAGAGATGGGAGCGCGACGACGTAAATACCATGAACGGGTCCGGAAAGGCAAAAGATGAGAACAGAAGAGTCGAAGGCGGCAAGGTAGCAATAGTCAGCGGTCTAGGAATAAGCGGCGACGAAGCAGACAGTCTCACCGTCGACCTGCTCATGGAATGGCTCCTGGGCGAAGCAGCCGGACCGACAGAGCAGAGAGAAGTCGGTAGAATATCCCGCCTCCTCATCGCCGGCAATTCGCTCGCAGAAGCATCGCCAATCCAGCCACGTGACGACCTGTCAGGCAAGAAGGCCGGCAAGAAGTACGGCTATGATTCCTCAGCTTATAACCCCGCGCCTACGGCTCATCTGGATAATTTCCTCGCAACCTTGTTGCCTTCGATACCGATTACGCTTCTGCCTGGGGAGTCGGATCCGGCGAATGTGTCGTTGCCGCAGCAGCCGCTCCATCCGGCTCTGTTTCCGCACAGTAGAGCTTACGCGGCTATGCCTGGGTCTAGCGAGCCAGGCTGGTTCGACTCGGTCACTAATCCGTGGGAGGGAGATGTTGAGGGATGGAGGATGATGGGCACCGGGGGACAGCCTGTGGATGATGTGTTCAAGTACGTGGAGGGTGATGATCGGTTAGAGATGATGGAGCATATGCTCAGGTGGAGGTGTGGTGCACCTACTGCGCCGGATACACTGTGTAAGTCTCACGCTGTCACATCGAAGGGTACATAAAGCTGATTGATGGATCTGTTCAGGGTGCTACCCATTTCAAGAAAAAGATCAATTCGTCATCGAAGAGTGTCCGCACGTCTACTTTGTAGGCAACCAGCCGAAATTTGATTCCATTACTATCGAGGGTCCAGCGGCGCAAAGCGTGAGATTAATCGCTGTACCCAAGTTCAAGGACACGGGGGAAGTGGTGCTGCTTGATGCAGACACGTTAGAAGTGGAGATTGTCAAGTTCGACGTGTATGATGGAACTTGAAAATACCAGATTTGATCTGGCTTGTGTCCCGTGCTGAAAAACGTGAATGAAAACATACGAAGGCGGGAGGGGATTATTAAGTTGGGTGCAGAGAAGTGGGCAAGTCGACTGCTACTCGCTTGACACGAAATCGATGCCACTATCACCGAAGGCCTAGCGGCGCAGAGTGAGAGATCAATCACCATATCCAGGTTCATGGAAATGAGGCAATTAGTGCTGCTTGATGCAGACACGCTGGAAGTGGGAATTGTCAAGTTTGACGTGTATGATGGAATGTGGAAATGCCATGTCTGTTTGGCTTATGTCCTACGCTGAAACACGTGATTGGAAAAAGACAAAGCTGGGGGCCAATCAGACTGGTGGACCACTACTTCCCTGAAAGACCACACGACAGAATACATGGATGCTGGTGGAAAACGGGTGCTGGACAAAGGGCGCTGGAAAAAGGGCGACCATCCAGGTCAGAGTGCAGCCCATGAGATCCGCCTATCCCTCCTAAACCATGCTAAACGGCATCTTAAGAGTAGCAGAAGAAATCGGCACAGTCCACCACAGATGAGGTTTTCTGAACTCACCCATTGTACGTCTCGTTGCACGCGTAAGCTCCGTGACACCAGGGAAATCTTGACGCTCAGCGACATGGACGCGATCCGACTTTTCTTCCCGGAGCGGACCGTAAGCGATGACGAACTCCTTCAGGGCAGAAAGCCTGGTGACGGCCTCGAGGAAGTGACGCTTGATCCTGAGCTCGAGTTCGAACACCGCCTCGAGGCGGATGACCTCGTACTTGTCCCAAATGAAGTAGGTCAGGGACTCCAGTTTGGGCGCGTCGGTGGCTAGGTTCGTGACGATATGTGTCATCTCGACCGCGAAAGCCTCCTGCCCCGCCTCACGGTAAAGGCCCATGGGGCCGTAGTGTCGGGAGACCACCACGCTCCTAAGCAGGGGCACGAAGCGTTTCGGAATGTCGATGTGGCGGCACTCGTGGCTGTCAGTGAACGGGACTGGTAAAGTGCGTGCCATGAATCGGATGGTGTTCTCCTGGTACAGGACTGGAGTGGCTTCGGTGCTGATGAACTGGTTGACTTGGAGGATGGCCGCGAAGTTGGGGTTGTCGGGTTTCTTGAACCAGTAGCTGTGGATCGGATGAGAAGCCTTTAGAACGTAGCCATATATCCGGAGTCTCAGCTCAGGAGGGATTCTCATGAAGTGACAGAACTTCTGTTCATGATCTTCACTCATTGCCGGTGGAGAACTCGGAGGAGAAGACAGAGGGCTTGACACAGTCGAGGCCATCTTGGCAAGACTCAATGCAGAGGTTTTGTGAGGTACTGTAGGGTCGTCAGAAAAGGCTAGTAATACAAAGTAGGCCGAATGGGAGATCTGTACTTTAGAACAGTCTGATAGCGGCTTAGTGGTCCTGAATTGTGTTTCGATTTGCGCTGCGGGATGCGACCGTGACAATGTGCCCTAGCTCCCTCAAACCAAGACTCAAAGGCTGGACAGGCTTCAGCACCGGATCGATGGACGTGAAGAACACTTGAGCTAATAGACTTGATCCCTTCTCAGATATCTCGTTAAGTAGATTGAGACATCGGACCAGGAGGAGTGCGGACTGTGTCCATGTCGGGTGGAAGATACTGTTGGCGATGAGTGAATGGATTAAATATTAGTGAACTCTTCGGCTAGATGTCAATACTCAAATCTTAAGCGAAGCTTGCATCTTTCCTTCATCACTGTGCTATCAAGATGCTCATCAACAAAGACGTCGGTAGGTTTTGTCGCTTAAGTTGGCTTAGGGCTTTGGATTCCTGACATCAAAGCTGTCACCACCAATTCGATACTCCTCGTCCCATATAGCGAACAGCATGTGTTGACATACCATGAACGGATGAAAGATGAGGTGAACTTTTGTCTGTCCCCCGGAAAAACAAGGCTGAAAACTCAAACCAGGAGATACGACAAGTGACGGCGTCAGAACCTCTTTCCCTCAAAGAAGAACACGAGATGCAACGCAGCTGGTGTGAAGACGCCGACAAATTGACATTCATCAAATGTCTACCTGTCTCTGTGGAAACCGTCCAGGTCATTGCTGGGACGGACGATGCTCCAGTCAGACTGCTCGGAGATGTCAATCTTTTCCTGACTAGTAACAACAACAACAGCGATGGAAACGGAGACTCGTACACATCATTTGGTGAGATTGAGCTCATGATTGCAACAAAAGGAAAACAAGGCCGCGGATACGGGCGAGCCATGCTCCTGGCCTTCATGGAGTACATCTTAACCCATCAAAAAGACATTCTCGAAGAGTATGATCAAGGACGGCTTCACTCGCTCAACGTTCATTCACGTCTGGCATATCTCCGCGCCAGGATTGCTGAATCGAATGAGCGAAGCATACGGCTTTTCGAAAGCGCGTGGTCCAGCAGAGTATCTACCGAAGCCGACTACTTCGGCGAAGTCGAACTTCGATTAGTTGCATCATTGAGCGAAACGCTGACTTCTTTGGGGGACAAGTATTGCAATCCTGCTTATCAGGAAGTACACTACGAGCACGAAGTCGTGGAAGTGCAGTAGCGCTCATCTTAAATACGTTGGAGAGCATCATGAGATTCATGTGCGATATCTTGGCGTCCTCTGATCCCTGTCAGTTCCAGATATGACGTTTGACCAGCTAGTTAAGAATTGCCCCACCATACATGAGCTTGTGTGCAGAACGTTGTAACATCCTCATAAGACTGATTCATCTCCTTTCCATAACATTTTTATAGCGGATATGAAACACCTTCAGCTTGACCCGCAGGCTACGAAAGCCCCAACGAGAGATCATCCGTCTAGCCAACAGCTTTCAGAAACCCTACCTAAAGCTCAAGAGATCCACGTTCACCCCACCAAATCTGGAGATGAAAACGCCAGCATATTTTTCGTAGGCAACGCTACGACAATATTGTAAGCCTCAATCACATCCAACAGCAGTATCGAATTACTAAACTTCAATTACTAGAGAATGGGAGGGCATCCGCTTGATGACCGATGCAAGCTGCTCCTACCGTGCACGATCGCTTCTTACTGACAGGACAATACAGCCTAACTTCCTCCATGCCGGCGACCATGTCCATCTCGGGCCGGGCGTGACCAGCGTTCGCAGAATTGACCCAGCCGTCAACCTCCATGACCTTCCAAACATCGACGTAGTCCTCCTCTCCCACTACCACGAGGATCACTTTGACAAAGAGGTCGAGGCCTCTCTACGCCGTGATCTCCCTATAATCTCCACGCCACACGCAAAAGCCCACCTTGAATCCAAAGGACCCGGCGAGGCTTTCAGCAGTGTCTATGAACTCGACTTCTTTGACAGTATGCTGGTGGACATAGTGCCTGGCCTGGAAAGGCAAACGAGGGATCAATTGGAAAAGGAAAGGCCAGAGAGGACGCCGAGTATCAAGGTGACGGGAATGCCGGGGAAACATGTGCCGGACGGGGTGTTGGAAACGATGAATGAGTATCTGAAGGCTGTGCCGCCGACGAACGGGTGGATGGTGGAACTGGGCTATGGGAAGAAGCAGGGAAATGATGAAGACTTCGAATGCGGATACCGGTACGCATGGTCGATGCGAGGGTTTTAGGTTCTTGCTGATCCAGTCAGAATCTATATCTCCGGTGACACCTTGATGGTCGACGAGCTGAAACAGATCCCGGAGAGGTATAAGGGGCAGAACATCGATCTGATGCTGATTCATCTTGGTGGAACGACAATTCCGTCGCCTGCGCTGCCGCTGCTAATGGTGACTATGGATGCGAAGCAAGGGTTAGAGTTAGTGCAGCTGATCAACCCTGATCTCACGATCCCTATTCATTTCGAGTAAGTGTCCAGCTTCTTCCACCGGTATGGACTTGGGCTGATTCTTAGCAGCGACTATGATGTCATGTTGTCTCCGTTGTCAGACTTCAAGAAGGCCATGGAGGAGGCGGGACTGAGCCAGAAGGTGGTATACTTGGATCGAAAGGATCAGTATAAGTTCAACGTTAAAAAGACGTCGTAAAAACTTCGTAGTGTTCTCAACTGCCGCTGGATATTCCAGGCCAGAGGCCCAAGTATGATGTCTCAGCAAAGTTTTACAGCTCGTCATCACGTTGAATGTCAAACGTGAGTCCAGGGCTTGTGACGGTATAGTAGTGTGTAATCAGGTGTAGACACCCTGTACCACCTGCCATCTAGCAAAGTATCCCACGCAACTCATCCTCCCCATCATCCTGACCCCTAACCTCTAACCTTATCTATGCCACCCTCTTGCCTTTCCGGTTCTTCTTCGGCACGTCGTTGATCTGGAGGCCTATGTCACACATGCAACATCAGCATCCTGACCGCTCACGAGTCTCCATCCGTCCCTACACCTCGTACTGACGAAGGAAAGCACGTACTCGGAGGTAAACTCTGCTTCAACTTATCCGCCTTATCCGAATCCTTAAGCACAAGCGTGTAGAGCAACCGATGACACCGGACCTTGAACTTGATCTGTTGCGTCTTGCGATTGCGCTTTATCCGTGCAGCTGTTCGCATCCCTCATCAGCAAAGTCTTCTTTCAATCCTGACGTCTTTTAGAGAGGCGGGTAAGTCGAACGGCTGAGAGGTGACAAACAGGAAGCATCCTTGCGCCGGCATATCTCAATGAACTGTTTGATGTCGGAGACTTCTTGAGGCATGATGGCGAGCTAGTGGGTGAGGAGTGCGTCGTGAGGGTTCCTCGTCGCTGTCGTCGTTGGAGTTGGAATTATTGGAGATGTGTGGGATTAGGTTTAGCGAGCGGGAAAACCCTTGGCGGGTAGCTTGAGCTCGAGCTTAAGCTCAAGCCACGTGGCGGTGCCGCGCGTCAGTGGTCCTTCAGAAGCTCACCATCAAGGTCAAGGCAGCGTACGAACCAGCTTTGGACTCTTCACTGATACCTGTGTCTGTTTCTTCTACTTGACGAAGGTGCTCAAATTCGTTATACGTTTCTGAAAGGTGTAACTTTTGCGAACATCTTTTGCGAAACAAACACCCCGCCCTTACAGCAAGAGTAAACACAACCTCATCCGTCGCAACATGCCTACCCCGTTAGATCGCGCCCTACAATCAAGAGTGCGCATCCTCACCCAAGACTTTCTCCGCCGCCATCACCCCACTGACACTCGCAGAACGCCTTCCTCGGTTTCGCCGGCATAGTCACAGCAGTAGCAGCATGGACAATCTGGGGCGGCGACATGTTCCCCGCCGAGAAAGACCCTACAGGAGGTGACTATTCCTTCACTTTTCCCCCGGCTCACCTCCCACTTTCAACTCTAGTCGACTGACGTGACTGATTGTATGTACATCAGATCCAACAAGCTGGACGACCGCAGAATTGAGGCGGTGGCTTGAAGTGGTTAGAGCTTTTTTACATCTTTGAGTTGTGTTCTCTCTCCGAACCGAGTTGAGAGTTTGTTTATTCGAAGGGTTGGCTGACTTGTATCTTCTTGAAGAGGGGACTTCTTCCGAGTGGGAGTGCTACGAGGGAGGAGCTTTTGGAGCGCGTTAAGGCGAATCTGAGACCACCGCCGAGGGCATAGGGCTGAAGGGGTCTCTGATTTGGAGATGGGCGTTTGGGAGGGGTTATGGGCGTGTTTGATGGAGAGGTGTTGCGGGAATGGAATCGTTGCTTTTTGGGAATATTCGTGTCATTCGTGACTGGTGTGCTAAGGCGGTCGGGCCAGCAGGATACATCCAAATCCCTAGATTCCTTCCTTTTCAGTTCATGAAGGTAGTTCACAGACGTCTTCATACCAACAAAAGCAACATCAGCATCTAAAATCCGCAAAGTCCGCCTCGGGATTCTCAGTACGCTTCTTCGCCGCCTTCACCAGCACCTCCAACCTTGCCAATGATCTAACGGAGCGCAGCACCCTCTCGTCTCGTCTACACCAGGTATCTGTCCTGAAGTCTGCATCAACCATGCTATACACACGTTGGTCATCAGCTCATACAGCGAGTGACATCGTACTCGAAGACTCATGGCTTTTCCGTTTATCTCCTTAGTAGCCAGCTGGAGACGGTTAATGAAGTGCGGCACGAATCAAAGAGAGGTCCCAATCGAGGTATGTATAGCATGTAGAAATGTACTGTACTGCAAACGCTATGTACACTGTATGTGATTGCTAGACGTCCTTCACTCAGGAGTGTAGATCTGGCATACAGCTGGAAAGGCCCTTTGCAACCCAAGAGCCCATATTTAATCGCAGGTGATGCAGCATCAGTAAATGAAGTAAGGTCTGTGATGAAGATGCAGCAGTTCAACTGAACTGGCGAAAATCGACAGTAGTCCATTGTGGAAGGTAGCTTGTTATTAGCAGTGGCAGATCAGTGTGCATCAGAGACACAGGAGTGATGTTAATAGTGTGAGAGTTGATTCCAAGCGCATCTTCACGTAACATTTACGGGCTTGTGCTCTCAAGGTCCTCTCGCTCTCTCTAGTGCATGAGCGTGTCAGTCACAGTACGGCGGATATCAGGAGGGTTACATCGCTTGTGGGCAGGCCAAAGCTTACGAGAGCTGCTTCAGTGTCGCGCCGACTCTCCTCAATCAAGCGCTCGTAATCTTCATGAGCCTGCTGCAGCTCCTCCCATTCTTGCTCAAGTTGATGCTACTCCGACCGTTAGCTGCTGTGTATCGTGCCCAATCATCCATCTCACGCTTACCTGGCGCTCGTCGGTCCTACGCCTCTCCTCTTCAGCTCGACGTTTGCTCTCCTCCATAACTTTACGTGCTTCCTCAACCTTAGCCCTGAACGCGTCAACATCTTTCTTCCGTCGTTTGGGGGTGGCATTGCTATTGTTTCCATTGCTTGGCCTGTCAACACTACCAGGTCCATCAAGTATGCTTGGGATGTGACGCTTCATGGCGTTGATATTGATGGACTGCTCAATTGGCTGAGGTTCCTCAGTGTGATTTGCAATGTTCGAATGGTTATGAGGACCATCTTGCTGACCGGTGTTAGAGAGAGCCGCATGGTGGAGCAGTGATCCCATACTCGGACTGCCGTGCGTTACCGCAGCTTCTTCTTCAAGACGATCGTGAGGGGTTGGAGAGTTGTTTGTCGAGATAGTACTCGGAGTGATCGAATGATGGTCACGAAGGACTCCAAATCTAAAGCCGTCTCTTGGCTCTGTAGAGTCAAGGTGCTGAGCATTGTATTGTGCAACCTTATGGGTGAAGGCCGCAAAGCCAGAATGCTGATCACGGGGTTTGGATGTTGCTTCGCGGCTTTCCAAAACAGCGTCAAGATGGTCCTTTTCTCCCGCTTGACCATCAACTGCTGGTCGCGTGCTGTCAAATACTTTTGAAGACACTGCATGCTCTGGTACGAACAGTGAGTCACCTTGGATCACTGGCCTTTGTATATCGCCTGAGCTTTCGCCTGTCTCAAGGATTTGGTTCTGCTCACCCCCGGCGTCTTTCTCAACCCCTAAGTCGTCATCTGCAACTGCGCTCTCGGAACCAGGCTTCCCAAGTGTATCAGTTTGCATGATCGCAGTGGAAACAATCCTTGTGAGCTGGATCACATGTTCGGGGGACATCTCCTGAAGCTCAAGGTTGGCATGGGCGATAGAGTCTGCAGACACTGTACTTTAGCAAAGCGCATAGGCTCTGCTGGCAGTGCTTGGATTGTAGCATGACTTACAGCGGGAGCGAAAGAAAAACTTGAAGGACAGCCAATGCCTATTCCCCGGTCGCTCTTGCTTCAATCTCGATTTCAGACTTGAGCGCGCACCGGGTTTGAGGCTCGTTGCATCCGCAAACCTTCGCCAATTAGTGAATGCAAAAGCCACATCTAGTATCGAGCCACTCACTGTATTTCATGTGTTGGTTGGATGCTACTGGTGCCTTGTAAACCTGCTAGATCTCTCCAGGAATCGACGTCGAACAGCGACGTGATGGACTGCTTGTGTACAGCTGAGTTTGCTTCGGTCTTGTACAAGCGAATTTCGAGTGTGCCAACATCTTCACGACCCAATCCATGGAGAAAGGATGCTGAAATTGCAGACCGGTCAGCATTATCTATGGTCGTCGATTCGTCAACCTCAGATCAGATCGTACACTTACTAGGCGATAAACTCATCACCTTCATAGTCCCACGTTGGATCGAACTCTTATCTCGAAAGCATGCTGTGTCGAACAATTCAACCCTGGGCGAAGTGGGTACCTTCTTCGGGGATGACGATTTTGTGTCCCGGAGGACGCCATCCACAATCAGGTCCATCTGGCATCTAGAGCTCGACGTTTGGACACCACAGACCAAAGTCAATGTTTGTCCGGTGTTGACCGGAACCCAACACTGGAGGTCTCCGTCGATGCTGATAACGTTGTACTCCGAGCATAGGACGCCGTCAGCGACAACATGGGCTGACGCCAAAGAATCCGCGTCGGAATCGTGGCACTTCATGATGACTTCTATAGAGTGCAGATGTGGGGACTGCTAAGATAGATGTCAGGTGTGGCGCGACGGTCACCTACTAAAGTGAGGACCAGCTGAAGATGAAGGAACGTTAGAGGATCAACGCTTGAAAAAGGCCTGGCAGATAGATGACTCGCCGAGCTCACGAGTTGCTGTAGAGACAAACCTTCTTGTGGGCGAGAAAGATGCCTTTTGATGGAATGGAAGAAGCGTCAGTGACTGGACGAAGATGTTGGCGAAGTAGGAGTGCAGTTGGTTGCACTATGAAGGAGGCGTAAATGAATTGAAACTCAGACTAGGGTTAGTCGCAGTGACCCTCCTCGACCTCCACCCTAGGTACACGTCTTCTGATGTTGACAACTCGCACTTATTTTATTGCAAGACGTCTAAAAGTGAAGAAAAGTTGAAGGGCGGATTGAATCTGGCCCACGGCAACTGAGCAGACGGGCCATAGGCTATCGATTCGAACGCCGCAATACGCCCCATCACCCTCATGCATAGTCTTGCATCATAATCCACTTCGAGCATAACACCTATACCACCAATCTGAAATTCTGACTCTGGATCAGCCATTCTTTCCCTCGTCTTCCTCGTCCTTTTGTAGTGGTGAGGTCCAGGTTCGGAACCAGCACGATGGTCTCACTGAAACCCCTCATCGCTGCTTCCCTAAGCTCTCCGAACTTTACGTACCCACTCACCATGAGCAGTATTGTCATGTTCTTTCCCGATCCTCCTGAGCTTGCTTCGAAGCCCACAGCGGTGTGGTTTGGATTGAGGACGTGGCAATCATATGATTGAACTTCGTAGTGTGCAGGTGGCATTTGCTTCTCAAACATCGCCTGGAATGCTGCTGCGTCCGAGATGATATTGCCGTTGAACACTATTGCCGGTAGAGGCTTGCCATCCGGCATTGCTGATGGTGGGCTGTAGAAGGAGGACAGTGTGGCTCGTGATGACTGAAGGGCGGCATAGTAGGACTCGACAAATTTCTCCGCCGCTGAAGATACCATAGTCTGTATTTCAGCATTTGTACGAGTACTTGACTGATAGTCGTCATAGGTTAGAACACACCTTCTGTAGAAACCTTTGTTGCGACGTCCGCACTCGGTGCCGCCATGATTGACCTATGACGCTCAGCGAAGGTATCTTTACGTCGATCCATTAATCATGCATACTTATTGTTGCGCCGGGTCGTAGTGGAGCTCTGTCCGTGTATTTTATACATGGATTGCTTAATGAGTGAAGGTCGAAACTTGAGGCTCTTATTTAAGGTTGCCGGATCAGGCTCAAACTCTATTCTATCGCGCATACGCTAGCGCGTAACCGTCCGGATTCCACTGCATCACGCTGTACACAATGCCATGAATGCCCTTTCAATCCACATTGCTCTACGAAGCACAACACAGTCTACGAAGGCGGTTTCTTGGGGTTCCAACTGGGTATGCTCACAATGCAGGCGTTTTTCAGCTGCGCAGGGCCGATATAGACCAAGTGCTCCGTCCCGCGGTGATAAGCCATATTACATTACCACGCCAATATTCTACGTCAACGCCGGTGAATATCTTGTGCTATGATCCGTCTGGCGGCGGTCATAAACAGCTGACGTTGCTGAAGCTCCTCATGTCGGACACCTCTATTCGATGGTCCTTACGGACATCCTCAAACGATGGCAGGTTCTATTAGGCAAGCAGGCAATCCTCAGCACAGGAACGGATGAGCATGGGATGAAGGTACATACTTGGGATTCTTAATGGCTTGGGCTGAGCTTGCGCTTACGCTCATTATATTATAGATTCAGCGAGCAGCAAGCAAAGCTGGCATGGACGTGCGATCATTCTGCGATAAAAATTATAAAGCGTTTGACGTACGTTAATGGAAATCGTAGACTACCACATCGCTATAACTAAACGAAATCAAGATACTAGCCAGGAGAGCGGACGTGGATTGCGATCATTTCATCCGAACATCGAATTCAGATCACAGGTCAGCGGTCGAGCATTTCTGGGTTGGTAGGATGAGAACACTTATGGAACGGAGGATTAGACTGACAGCCTTCTAGGTGATGTTGAAAGAGCGTGGCTATATTTATACTTCCAAACACGAGGGCTGGTACGCGGTCAGCGATGAGACATTCTACCCGCAATCGGCTGTCCAATTAATCTTAGATCCCCCGACCGGCCGGAAAATGATGGTAAGCGTATGTGGAATGATCTGGAGATATCATCACTAAGCGGAGACTTAGACTTCAATCGAGACAGGCAAAGAAGTGGAGTGGACTTCAGAATCAAACTACCACTTCCGTCTCTCCGCTTTCAAAGATCGTCTTCTAGAGTACTACAACAAGAACCCTAACTTCATTGTCCCCGCCACTCGAATGAACGATGTAATACAAGCCGTATCATCCGGACTGGAAGATCTATCGATCTCACGACCTGTAGAAAGGCTGAGCTGGGGCATTCGAGTCCCTGATGATGACAGCCAGACTATATATGTCTGGCTCGACGCCTTGATTAACTACCTTACCATAGCTCGTTATCCTTTCCAAGTGCCTGGCGAAGAATATCGATATGGCTGGCCAGCTGATTGTCATGTTATTGGAAAAGATATTGTCCGGTTAGCAACGTTTCGCCTCAGCTTGCAGGGCATTTACTAACAATATCAAGTTTCCACTGCATATACTGGCCGGCCTTTCTCATGGCCTTAGATCTTCCTCTACCACGTCAAGTGCTTACGCACGCTCACTGGACGCTCGGACACGAAAAAATGTCCAAATCCACCGGCAACGTCGTGAACCCTTTCTTCGCTCTTGACAGATTTGGTGTAGATACAATGCGCTACTACCTAGCTCATGACGGTGGCATCCAAGATGACGCCGATTATGGCAACGAACACATCATCGAAAGATATAAAAAGGGACTCCAAGGCGGATTGGGTAATCTCACTAGCAGGATAATGCGAGGCAAAGGGTGGGACGTTCGGAGAGCTGTCTTGAGCGCTACGACCGAATCCACGCCGACACTCGGAGAGCAACATATTGGACAGCTCGAACTGATCTCGAACCTACCGCGTGAAGTCAGTAGGCTGATGGATAGCCTAGATGCTGGAGCGGCGCTGAGAGTAATCATGGCAAGGATCTACAAGGTAAATTTCGAAAGACAAACGCTCTCAGCAACCACAACCCGTTGACCCCAGCTCCGCAGACAAACCGATACATGCAACACTCTGCACCGTGGGAGTTAGTTGCAAGTAAAGATCCGAAAGACATAACAGAGCTTGATCGCATCATCTACCTCTGCGCAGAGGCTCTACGGGTCTGCGGCATTCTGCTGCAGCCATATATGCCAAACAAGATGGCGAAGCTTCTAGACATGCTCGGAGTACGATCTGATGCGAGAGGGTTCGATAATGCTAAGCTGGGAAGTGATACAGATTATGGGACACCTAACGTTGAGCTGGGCAGGGGCCATGCTAGTGTACTATTTCCTCCTCAGCGCAGCGATGACTAAGGTAGATCAAGTTGTTCAATAGAGAGTTGGACGTGTACAATCACAGTGTGTAAAGATGCGTGTTGGCGATCGTGCTTCTGCACTCGAAGCTGAGCATAATCTACTCAGGCCCTTCGGTTCCCTGGACAGTCTGGAATTGCGCAGCTGCTCGCTTCCCGTCATCCTCTTGTCTCGCCCATCTTCTCTCAACTATCGAATAATCCCACAGACAACCCCAACTCTACGCTTTTCACGCTTTATCTTCCATCCCTCCATTCGTCCCCGAAAAGGCCCATCCTCTCCCTTCCAAAAACCCCACTAATGACTCAGCGTACTCCTCTTCTTCACCCTCCTCCTGACAAGTATCGCCCTCCCCGTCCGACTCTTCTTTCTCGCCAAGAACCCATGTCTCCGCTTCCTAACTCTGTGACTTGGATCATATGTATTCCGCGGCCCGTTGCGAACTTGTATACCGGCCAGGGCTGGATGCGTCGAGATCTTGGGGAGGAGATCCAGGGGTAGTGCAGTTGTGGTGGCTAGGGAGGTAGTTGCTGATAATGATTCAGAGGCCACGGATGGTGCTCGGAGGTGAGATAGAGAGAGTGAGGGCCGGGGGAGGGTGCGGGCCACTAATGTCCTGGAGAGGAGCAAGGTCAGTTTGATAATTGAGTCGACAGGGTGCGAGGTGTAACCTTTGAGGCGTTGCGTTTTGTGACCACCGTGGAGTTCGCAGAGCGTCTTGACGTCTAGCCGATTTGGCAATGCCTCTAAGACAGCGTGCGCACAGCATTCTGATGGGTTTGGAAGAATCTTTCGTTCCGGTGAAACGCTGATGATTGGTTTGACATTGATCGTCTGGCATCCTGGGCCTCGCGCTAACGAAAATAAGCTTTTGAGGCTCACCCGGTGCCGATCCTCGAAATTCCTCATGTCAACACAGTCCTCTCTAAGAACCACCGTAAAGCCTACGACACTCCTTCCTCCGATCCCGGTTTCTCCCACACTATTTTACTAATCCACAATCCCAACGCCGCCCGACCTCCGCGATGTCGACAATCCACTCCTACCCCCCCATCCACCACCACTCCACAAACCGCATCTCCCCCTCCACCGCCCTCTCCCTCCTATCAACCTACATCGCCAACGCCGCCACAGACGCCAGCCTCCAACCCAACGCCCTCCTCACCGAAGGTGGTCCCGTATCCGCAACCTCCGGCTCCTCGACGGGCCTTACAATCCACAATCTCAAGCGCGTAGAGGCCGGGTTGAAAGGCGAGCATCTAGGCGCCGATCTAAGCTTTGCGAGGTTTGGAGGGGAGGGGTTACCGGATCTTCAGTTTGGCGCTGACGGGGTCGAAGGGCAGAGTGCGAATAAGATTGTACATAGTGCTGTGGGTCAGGGTGGTGATGAAGGTATAGGGGAGGATGGGTGGCAGGACATGCAGGCTTATGAGCGGGAGCAAGAGATGACGGAGGGTGAGATTGGGGTGAGGAATGCGTGCGTGGAGGATGGGGGAGTGGTGCCAAGGGTTAAAGAATCGCATAGCGTGCATGATAAGGAGGAAAGGAAGCGGAAGAAGGCTGAGAAGAGAAGGCGAGAAAGGAGTGACTTTCACGCCAAGAAAGCTAGGGAGAAGGCCGCAGAGGTCTGATCATACGATCGTACACGCCCACGGTCATTCTCCTGGACGTGGAGTAACAGCTGCTACTGCACAAAAGCATGAAGCATGCCATACTACGCAAAGAGCTTTTGAGTTCTATTCCATGTTAATGTCTATGGCCCGACAAGTCTACAACTCCCTGTCCGTGGCCTTGATTGGTTTCTCGTCGTCCGGCTTTCTGCCATTGGCTTTCTTCTCTCCGCCGTACCAGCCCAGCGCTCCTAGTCGCTCTGGCAAGATGGGATGTGAGAAGTGGTAGCTTGCGTACAGCCAATCCGCGTCCATGGTGCTGAGATTCTGGATCTGGAGTTTGATCAACGATCTTGCCAGCTCGGTGGAATAGCCGAGGTTAACGGCAAAAGCATCTATGACTGAGGTCAGAATACATTGACCATCAGTACAATATGAGGAACTAACCAGCTTCGAATTCGAACTTCCGGCTAAGGATGTTCATCAACAGCTTGACGATTGTATCCAAAGGCGCCAAGGCATCTGAGAAGAGGATGAAGCCGATGATGATGGGAAACTCTTTGTAGAATCCGAATGATTGATAGAGAGAGCGGTTGTTGATGAACACTGAGAAGAGCGCGAAGATGTAGAACATGTGGAACTGGAATCAAGATTAGTCCTGTCGAGAGGGAAACACGGAGGGAAGCATACTTGTGCAATCCCAAAAAGCTTAGTAGTGTGACCCAGGCTCCAGTGACCAAGCTCATGACTCAGTACTGCTACCACCTCTTCGGTCTCGCTCTTCTCGATAAGAGTGTCGTAGATGACGATGTGTTTCTTCCACGGCAATCCATAGAAGTACGCGTTGCTGTGGGCACTTCTCTTACTGCCATCAATGACATACAGCTCGTTCAATGGGAACTTCAGCCTCTTCGCCAACCCCTCGACACCCGTCTTTAAGGCTCCTGGTTCCAGCGGCGAGAGCTTATTGAACATCGGCAAGATAAGGATAGGGTATATCGTAATAGCAAAAACCTGTACTCCTGCGCCGAAAAGCCACAGGTAATAGAAGAAGTTGCTTCCCGTCTTCTGCACAATTGCCAGGAAGGCGCTCAAGATCGGCGCTCCGAGAGCTACCATCAGTGCTTGGCTCTTGACCAAGTCCGTCACCCATAGCTTCAGCGTCTGCTTGTTGAATCCGAACTTCTCCTCCAGGACGAAAGTGCTGTAGTATGATATTGGCAGTGAGAGGATAGTAGTGATGAAGTTGAATACAAAGAAGAAGATGAGCGTATGCGAGATTTCCCCCGAGAACCGCTCAGGCACATAGCGGGTCAGCCAGATGCCGGTAAGAGCCCATAGTTTAGGGAGGATATCATAGTAGATGATTGCGAAGTTTTGCGCCTGACCGTAAAAGGAGGAGATGAAGCCGAATCTGGCTTTCGCTCGCCCGTATGCCTATGATGAGAGAGCCATTAGTTTTGTGCCTGGAACGATAGTTAACCTTTAGAGAGCGTACCTGGCTTTTGTCGAAGACTTCCTGTGATACTTCACCTTGAAGCGCCTTCGGTGGCTTCTTCTCCTGCAAGACACTATATTGTCGTAACGATAAGAAGCCTTCGAAGACGTATTGTCCAAGTGAGAAGCCGACAAGTAAGCTCTTCCAGGGAAATAGTGGTCGGTCAAGGAAGCGGGCCAGACGCTAATTGTGGTCGTTAGCAGAGACGCAGTGCAGGCTCTGCCATATTCACAGCTTACTTGGAGGACGTCCATGGCAAGAAGTAAAAGATCAGTCAGTCCTAGATCTGGAGAGTGAGAATTGGAATTAGTACGTGGTGGTGTGACTTGTTGTTTATGTCGTTTCAGCAGAGGCTACGGTACGGGTGTCCATTATTTAGGCGCAGGCGACCGAATGCACGTAATGGGACAGAGTGGCCTTTTCCCACATTATTTACTTCCCCCACTGTTTCGATTTGATTTGCGTCATGCACGACTTACGTTCCTGACAGTGACTGCGTTGTGTTTCTACCTAGAAACTACAAGTATTCCCAGAAAGATAGAGTTCTATTCACATTATCTCAATATGAGTGATTCAGACAGACTTTGACCCCGGCAAGAGTTCGCTCAGAGAGCATCTTAGGTAAGCGGACTCCCCATTCCTTATAAGGTTAGTGCTCTTCATTTCGGGCAGAAAGTTTAGGCGGAAGCTCAATTCAGCCATATGCGCAAATATAACTTCTGAAGCAAGACGAAGTCAAGGCAATCCACATAATGATGAGAGGACTAAATTTATATCAATGGCCAGCAAAGAGTCAAAGAGGAGGTCCGCTTCCGGAGTGAAGATAAAAGCAGAGAATGGCAATGGACCCGAATTGTGCAAGTCGGATCTGCAGTCGAATCCTCACGCAGGCCACAACGGTGAGGTTACCTTAGACAGGAGTAATGACATAATGGCACCGGTTGCTGCGCTTGGCCATGATTTCGAGGTTTCTCGTCTTACCGGAGATTCACTGAGCGGCTCAACGGTCATCAATGGCGCAAATCCCCGGTCCCATTACGGCAGAAAGACGTCCTCCCCCATGATGCCCGCTTTCATGGTCTCTGCCCCAGGAAAAGTCATCGTGTTCGGTGAACATGCCGTCGTATACGGCAAGGCAGCCATGGCTGCTGCCATCTCCCTTCGCTCTTATCTTCTTGTTACCACCCTCTCAAAGTCTCGGCGAACCATCACCCTCCGATTTCCAGATATCTCTTTGGATCACACATGGGACATAGACTCCTTACCATGGGTGAACTACTCTGATCCCCCGAAGAAAAAGCACTACTACGATCTCGTTACCTCTCTTGACCCTGATCTGGTCGAAGCTATGCAACCACACCTCTCTACGGTCTCGCCCAAAAGTTCCGATGCTGTCCGCAAAATCCACAAAGCCGCGGCATCAGCCTTCCTCTATCTCTTCCTCTCGCTTGGCTCCCAAAGGTGTCCAGCGTGCATATATACACTTCGTTCGACACTTCCCATTGGCGCCGGTCTTGGAAGCAGTGCTAGTATAAGTGTCTGCCTAAGTGCTGCCCTTCTTCTCCAAATACGAACGTTAGCAGGCCCTCACCCGGATCAGCCGCAAGAGGAAGCAGAAGTGCAAATTGAGCGCATTAATAGGTGGGCTTTCGTTGGGGAAATGTGCATACACGGCAATCCCAGTGGCGTTGACAACACAGTCTCAACGGGCGGGAAAGCTGTGATCTTCAAGCGGGAGAATTACTCAAAACCGCCCAAGGTCACACCTTTACGCGATTTTCCTGAGCTGCCTCTACTACTGGTAAACTCCCGGCAGCCGCGATCTACAGCTACTGAGGTGGCCAAAGTCGCCGCATTAAAGGAAGCTCACCCCGCAGTAACGGAATCTATGCTTGACTCCATCGGCAAGATCACAGAGTCAGCACATGAGCTCATCGCATCTCACGACTACGATCAGGGGGACCCAGCGTCAATACGGAAGCTAGGTGATCTGATCAATATGAATCATGGCCTCCTTGTCTCTCTTGGTGTCTCACATCTGAAGCTCGAACGAATACGAGAGCTTGTCGACCAAACCGGCATTGGCTGGACGAAGTTGACAGGTGCCGGTGGAGGTGGCTGTGCGATCACTCTGCTCAAGCCGGGAACAGATGCTACATCGCTGAGAGACCTCGAAAGCAAGCTGGATGCCGAAGGCTTTGAGAGATTTGAAACTACCCTTGGGGGTGACGGAGTCGGCGTACTATGGCCAGCCATCTTGAGGAATGGGACCGACGAGGAGGGCGGGGAAGAGATCGATCAGGAAAAATTCTTGAAAGCCGACGGAAGAGAGGGTGTTGAGAAGTTAGTGGGGGTGGGTGTTCAGGAGAAGAGGGAGGGATGGAAGTTCTGGAGATGATTGAGGCGACCATAGTCTCTGCTGCTCTGCTGCCTTTGGTTTAGCATTGTGCTTTCTTGTGTTGTCTTCATAGGCGCTGATATTGGGATTTACCGGAAACCTACACTTGGGGGAGCTGTAAGGTCGAAAGACTTGGCATTATATTCAGCAGTCATCTAGCACAACTGGCAACATGCAATGGCAATCAAAATATATGATCACTGAGTCAGAAATGGAAATGCTGCGCGCACAAATGAAAGCAATTCTTTGTGGCCGCCTTGGTATTGTTCCCGTCGCAGCACGAAGCTCCAACTTTTGGCGAATCACAAGTCTCTAAACCCCTTCAAGATCAGCCAATATCTTGTCACTTACATACCATCACCCGTGCCGCATCGACTTCAATCCATTGCCTCCCGACAAGATGGGCAAATACTCAGACTCACCCCTCTGGACCGATGTCATGCCCATCCCCCAGAACGACGGCGGGCCCAACCCTCTCGCGGCCATCAAATACACCGAAGAATACAGCGAAGCAATGTCCTACCTCCGCGCCGTCATGGCTAACAACGAATACTCCGAACGGGTGCTAGAGCTCACCGAAGACGTGATAGGCATGAACGCCGCGCATTACACCGTGTGGTCCGTCACCCTACCCTTCTCCCCCCCCCCAGACACAAGCACACAACTGTCATCAAGCGCATGCAACAGACGCGATACTAACGACCAGCTGGGATTTGAAATGACAGGCTATACCGCGCCAAAGTCCTCTTCTCCCTCAACGCCGACCTGCACGCCGAAACGACCTGGCTCAACGCCATCGCGCTCGACCACCAGAAGAACTACCAGATCTGGCACCACCGCCAGCTGATCATGGAACGCCTCGGCGACCCTTCCGGCGAGACAGACTTCCTGATGCAGATGTTCGCGCACGACTCGAAGAACTATCACGTCTGGAGCTACCGGCAGTGGCTGGTGCGGCACTTCGGGCTGTGGGAGAGCGAGTTGGGGGATGTGGAGGAGTTGCTGAGGAGAGATGTGAGGAATAATAGCGCGTGGAATCATCGGTGGTTTGTGGTGTTTGGGAGGGAGGATGGGGTGGAGGTTGGGGAGGAGGTG
>JAABUP010002384.1_pt1 | contig 36447 bp, 54 predicted proteins | sample 5559201 | NCBI WGS metagenome assembly JAABUP01 (sample SAMN10711887, study PRJNA513373) | rock metagenome | isolation source: Antarctica rocks | place: Antarctica
ATATACACATGTATACGCTATGTACATGCCGTATATGCCCTTTTTGGCTGGCAAGGCCAAGTAACGTATAATTCACCATATACAGTGCATTATACGCCTACACAGTATAATACGCAGTATTATACGCATTTCAGATTGAAAATTTCGGTATATGCCAGCCCTACTCGGCGCCCAACCAATGGGGCGTAGGGCGATAAATGGGGCGACACGGCCTAGTTATCGGGCAACATGTAGCGGTCGCATCATATGCTAGCCCTACGCAGTAGAACCTGCAAAGACTGCCCTACCATCGCTCAGATGAGCCAGGAATGCGTGCAGCAACAAGCAAAGTCATAGCCCAAGGCTCAGTGGCAGCTGGGCGTATCCGTGGGTTGAACACAGATTTAGATCATCTACTGGGTCGCACCATAGTCAGTGAAATCTAAAACTTAACTGCAAATCGCCATGTAATAGACTGAAACAGCAGCAGTCCTTTCAACAATGTCCGTTGACTGTGCTTCTTGTCATGACAGGAACAGAAGTATAGACGTAAGGACATCACTGGTGTACAGCTTCAGACCACACGCACAGAAGCAATAGCATTGTAGGTGTTTCACCGCAAGGTTTACTATGCATGTCATTAGACTGTATGTGAGCTGTAACGATAGGTGTGCCTCAGGTATCGGCATATCTGGAGGTATTCTAGGCTCTTTGTCTGGCAGAATGAGCAAGGAAAGCTATGGTAATCAGTCAGACACATTCACTGCAAAAGTGGCTGATACCAGTCAGAAATAGAGTGTGCATCTGTTGCTCAGTGACATGGCTGCATCAACATGACTCCACTGTAACCATCACAGTCATGTGACCTTACAGGCGAGACGTACTGCGCAACAGTGCAAGGCAGGAGTATGATCTGGCAAGACATGAGCAAGACCCTGAGCTTGTAAATCACCAGGCTATACCTACAAGCAATACTGCTGTTGAATGAACCTCGAGCTTACTCAGCTTGCTGAGGATGCAAGTCTGAACGGGGCATTCTGCGCATGTTGTGGCACTGACTTGACAGTGAGTTGTTGCAGCTGACTCTGCAGGTTAGTCGCATGATTGTGTCTGGGAGGGATGCTGTACATCAGATAGTTGACAAGGTGAGTCAGCTGTCTGCAGCACTAGGACATGTTTTGCAAATTGCATCATGCATTTTGGCATGACCTTCAGTTTTCATATTTGCTGTCATCCCCAGACGTGAGCCTTGACGCGCGGAGCGTGGACCCACGGCTGAGCTGTGAAGCCTGTCTACCGTGTTGAGTCGCCATGTTTACACCTGGACACTGCATTGCAGTTCCATATGCACTTTCGGCACGACTGATTGCGCTTTCACACAAGTCTCGCCGTGCTGTTATTGTGAGCCTGAAGTTAGATCTGTTCTGCATGAAGTTCATGGCAAAGAGAGATCAGCTGGAGCAAACCCCTTTCAAGCCGGCACCTCCAGAGAATACATTTTGATGGCTGCTATTTTCAACAAGTTGCCACCTATGACAAGAGCCACCTTTGCTGGTAACCTGCGATGAGTGGAGACTCATGCCCAGATGCACAGTCTTGGCCACCCTCTCTACTCAGACTTTGATCAGTTTGAGGCATGTGATTAAAGTTGTTGGTATCAGTTCCAATGACGCAAACGCCATTTATGCCAGCGCAAATGTTTCCACATACTTCTTGTTTCAATGTGACTAATCATTCTTAGTTGGACAGGTATGTTGTCTCATTACTTTATGCAGAGTCCTCTCTGTGCTCCTGCCTGTACAAGCTACAATTAACTGTGTAATGCACGAGTCAAGTTCTGATTCACTTACAAACAAGATTTTGCATAAACATCATCCTGCATATCAATGGGCCACTCATGATACTGGTGAACCTTGCAGCAGCTGTTGGGAATGACACCTACAGAACTGCATAGGTCACATGCTGTGTGTTCCAAGACTTGGCTACATATAAAGTACCTATATGATGTTTCCTGAAATTGCAGCACCAATCAGCACCGAACTTGCTGATCGTGAGGCGGACTAAGGAAATCTTAAGGGATGCACCAGCAGCTCAATTGCGTTCAATGGCTTAAGCAAGAAAAGAATAAGCATGGTAAAGAGGTTGATGTGACATATCAGAAGAAAGAGCGTTGGTGGGAGACCATACAGCCATCAACGAGATACTGTGTGTGACTGCGTGAGGAACATGCATGTACCAAAAACATTGTCAGTGTCACTGACAACAGATCATCCCTCTGTGCCCAGGACATTGATATATAATGGTGGCTCTGCTGCCACTGGCAAATGCACCACAGTTGGCAGCATCACATCAGCAGCCAAAACCAAAGTGGCATTTTGTGCCATGCTGAGGGCCTTATGACTGGAGATTCCATACCTGCTTCTGCGTTCTGACAGCCGTGCAGGGAAGACCTGACATACTTTGTGTCTGTCCTGAGATGCTTTGGAGGTGGCCTGGTCTGCCAGATACACCTCAACTCCAACAGGCGAGCATGGGATGTGTTGAAGGGCAACAGGCCCCTGCCTGCTTCCAGTGCTTGTCTCAACTGTTGACATTACAGTTACAGTCAAGAGGGCTGGACAAGAGGTTACTTGTGCAGCCAGATTGAGGGCAAAGTCAAATATACATCACTCAATATGCAAACCAGCTTTCATGTTGTAATACTTATGTCAAGGGTGTCAGCCAGACAAGATTATGTCAGTCTTACCTCAGCCGTTGCTTGACAGCAGCAGGTTTCACCGTTCAAGTATGCATTCTCAGCCAAGAGCGGGCTACTTGGCATGCATGCAGGGACTGGGGAGTTGCACTGCTGGGCTCACCAATAAATTTGGCTTTGACCACCATCTGTGCATCCCATGTAGGCAAAGCTGCAATGCCTTCAACGCTACGCCTTGTGGGTTGCAGGGAGTGCTGGTGCCTAAGAGGTGCATCACTCAATGCTCCTTCGTCTTCCAGCATCAAGTCTGGCAAAGTGCTCATGTCCAAAGCCAGGTTGCGAGCAAAGTTTTGCATGTACTTTGGCATGGTGGATGTGCGTTTTGTGTTCTGGGAAAGCTCACGCCCCACAATTCCTGCATTTCAGGTAGTGATGAGTTGCCATCTGGTGAGCTGTGCTGACTCCTGCTACCCAGAGACTGCAGCTTTGATCATCACCAAGTCTTGCTTGGTGCCAGACCCGATTCTTGCTCGGGTGGGCACTATGCAGCCCTCAAAGGTATTTCAAGTGCCCATGTGCATGCCTGCAGCAGGTGCAGGTGTACACACACGGCCCAAAGTATGATGAGCGTTACCTGACAGAGAAGATGTGGAGGCCCTGAGCTGAGAGGCCGCCACCTCACTCTCCAGACGGTGCACCAGCAAAGCGTACTTCCTCAGAGCAATGTGACCAGATACCTGTTTTGCTTGGCTTGATTCAGGCTGAACCTGAGCCCAGTCTAGTCTGACCACTTCCACCAACGAATGCTCCATCTGTATCTGCAAAACAGTTTGTTTCAGTGATGTTATTTTGTCATGTTTCAAGCTGTAGACATAGTCATGCAGGCGGCATTGATGCGGTGCTTTTGGGCAATTGCATGTCATGAGTCCAGGGCCTGAGTCTGATCTGTGGGCTCATTGCAAAGGCATCACTGCACAGGTCTTGGTCAAAGGCACCTGCAGCTGGCATGAGGCACTTCATGGCGCTGCATTGTTATCAATGTTGTTGCCAGCCCTATTTCTGGTCACAGGCACAGTCTTCCTGCAAATGCTTGATCACTCTTGCCTCATTGCCACCTGCTGTACGGACACCAAGTTTGCATTGGGTGAAGTCAAGATGGGAGGTAGAGAATGACCTGGCCTGGCCTGGACATTGCACACAAGGTAGCGGCCTCATCCAGTGCTGATCCAGCATACTCTGCTCGCCCTGCGCATCACTTTCCATGTCTTTCATGCATTTGCCAAGTGTTGCTATCAATGGAACAGGAGTGTGCACACATGACATCAGAAGGCTTCATTGCTTGTCAGTACCAGACAAGGTCTGTTGTACCTGTTTGCAGGTTAGGCCTTGGCTGCAGCACTGGCCCGCAAGCAATGCCCAATCTCGCTGACAGACCCCTGAAGAGGACTTGGGAGGAGATTGGGCCATCCTCCTCTGCAGTGAGTGCTAGGCTCAACAGCTCCTCCCCCCATGGCAGCCTTGTGCACCATGCGCTCAAGCATCAGTGCAATGCACAATATAAGGCTTTGCAGAGGAGAACAAAACCCGACACAAAATCAGCTGGCTGTGCACACAGCAGAGCAAGGGGGAAACGGTCCTTACAGTACGTGGTGGAAGACTGTGACGGCACACGATGATCCATGCTCACAAGGTCCAAAACATGCTCTATTTGCAACTCTCTCATTGCGCAGCACACTGTGCAGGCATGACCATGTGACAAAATCACTGCCAGCAATGCAGCAGGAAGCAGTATCATTGACATTGCATGATCTGCAGAGTCACGTACTTGAGAAGAGCCAGCTGTAGAGTAAGACTCCACTGTACTGCAGCCCTGGGGCTTGGAAAGGCTGCTGTGAATATGCCATCCTTTTCACAGCACTCGTACCCCTCACACAGCAGTAGCGTTGAGCGCACACATGACTCATAGCGCCCCAGCGCAATCATTGCTACTTGCTTGTCTATCTGAAGCCACTCCTGCAGGAGACATGCATCAACAATAGCTAGCGAAGACCTGATAGGGCAGTGCATTTGAAGAGTCATTAGCTGATGGCATGCATTGGAAATGTTGTATAGTACTGCGGAGCAATGACACAACTGTTGCCCCATGCATCAGCAGCAGCTCAAACTACTTCTACTACTATACTACTATATGTCTATGCTTGAATGTGTACATCCATTGCATACAGCCGTGTGGACTAGCGCAACGGCATATGATGAGCATGACAAGATGTAATGTCCAGAACAGTTACCTGATAGCCTGACACAGACACAACAGCAAATGTCACCCTGGTGTGGTGACCTTGTACACACACAGGACTACTGACATGTGAATGCGCAGAGAGCACTCCAGGAGCATTGAAGTATGATGGCGCCATCTGGCAATGCACACATGCTTGATGTTGATGGCGCATGGTCTGACCTGCTATACTCAGTTTATGCTTTTGGCAGAATGATGTGGAAAACTGTTGAGCATAATAAGCGACATGCCTGCTGTGCACATGCTCATTGCAAGGGACTCAACATGCATGATATTGCTTGTGCTCAGCAAAGACATGAATGAATGTACCAGAAGGACAAGTAAGCATGACAATCAAACAGCCCAATGCAGAATTGTTTCGACAAGATACCTGTCGGACAGAGTCAATGGAACAAAATATGTTTGCCCTCTCCAGAAGTGAGTGGGGCAAGATCTGCACCACATGCTCCCCAGGAGGCTGTGCAGCATCCTCTGCAGTGTATGGTTTGTTGCGGCACTCTGACAGCACATACCTGCCCATGTCAATCATAGCACAGCTGGCTGTCACAAAGGAGAACTGCTGCAGGCGAGCACTTTGACGTCTGGGGGTGGGGGGTGCATCCATGCCTGTCACTGCAGCCACACCATGCAGCCAATGAATATACAGATCAGCATGAAGCAGGCTGAGTGACGTGTAGTATAGTGTAGCCATGTGATTTTAGGCAACTCAAGTCTGTATTTTGAGTGAACAGCCAGCCTAGACACATGGCATGCACTCAAAATTGACCTGCAACTACATGGGCATGTTGAACATGCACAACATCACCTAAATGTACAGGCACATATACCTCTTTTCTGCAAACAAGATTGTTCGCGTCATCATTTCCAAACAGAGTTTGATATTGTGTGTTCACCGCTGCCTGGATCACTGCTTGTCTGGTGAGCCACAGCTGCACCAGCATTTGTGCTGGCAGAAGATATAGATGCCCCCCTCCTTAGTTGCAGCCAAGAGAAGCTTGCAACATTGGCATGTGCAGCTCTAGGCGAGGCTGGTGGGGTATGCCCCCACCTGCTCCCTAGCAGCCCTGTCGCTGATGTGGCACTGCCGCTAGTGACCTGGTACAATGAAAGCAAGATGAGTTTGATCCAAGCTTGCTCAGAAGACACTTGGCATCTGCATTGCAAATCAGAAAGTCTAGCACAACACAACATGACAAGGCATGAGATTTCATATGTACATTGGTGGTCAGCACATCCACATATCAACATCTTACATGTCTGACAAGCTCGCCTGGGAGGCGCCAGTCCAGCAGAGGATTGGAGACTCTTGCTGTTGGGGTTGGCAACTTGATGTCTTGCGCGTGCTGACAGATGCCACGGTAGGTGGTGTGACTCAGCAGCACCTGCCCTCCTGAGGGTAAGTGAGACAGATATTCTGTCAGCTCCACAAGCTCTCCTCTGTATTCCACCTGCTTAGTTACATTGTGCACCTGCACACACCATATCAATGCCCTCAAAAGCACACCCTTGGCTTGTGCACAAGGCAGGTGGCTTCAGATCATGTTGATGCACAAGCATGTGAACAAGCTTGCCATTACTGCCTCATCAAAATCTGCAATACACTCAGGGTATTGTTTGTAAACATGATGGACAGCAGATGGCAACAGGCTTCACAGACAGGCAGACGGTCTCACATACATTTCTGGGACTACATACTGTCAGCATAAGCACATACAATGACGTCCACAGGTACTCCAGTGTTGATTGCCATTCTGACACGCAGCCCCTTGAACAACAACTTGCCATCTGAGCCAAAATCTTGCTTGGCTAGCGGATGCTGCAGCAGCACAGCAGGCCAAGCAACTTGCAGCAGGGCCAGCTGCACATGCAGCGCCCAGCTGACTGCATCCATGGGGTTGTGGAATGCCACAATGAATGTATCCCCCTCTGTTGTGACCTGCACACATGCTTTGCATCAGGGAATGTATTTCCAAAGGGTGTGTAGCAACCAGCTCAGGGGCCATGGAAGGGTCTTCTCGGTTGCGTTGCTCTAATTGTTGTCAGCTTTGCCTTCTTGCATGCAGCCAGCTTGGCGGTGCTGGAGCTGTGGCACAGCAGTTGAGGCCTGTTCTGCAGCAAACAGGCTGTAACGCAAGCAAGCATTCAGACCAAAGCAGCATGGGCCAAACCTCATAGCCAAAGCACTGTGGCAGCAGAGCACGAAGGGTGTGGTCATGCAGTGTTCATGATGTAACTGTTCCACTCCCACAGAGCTGTGCTGCCCTCCACATCAGTCATCACCAGGCTCATGTCTGACTGGAACAGGTCCATGCCTTTGCCTGTGCTGCCCATTCAGGTACCAGGGGGGTGCCTGCACCTTGCACCCTATGTTGCCGTCTGTCAGCAAGTGCAATGGTTTCCAGCCTTGAGACTTGCTGTGTCCCTGCTGGGCTCTAATTGCATTTTTGCTGCAGTATATCAGTTGTTGTCACAGCTGATGATACGTGCTGACGTGATTTTGGCTGCAATTAAATGAAGTGAAATGCATGTGCACAATGAGCTGAACTCCATGATTTGAAGGTCAGATTGCCATCCAGCAGACTGCAGGCATGGTCTACTCAACCTGCTGTTGCTGATGTGTATCATGGATGAAGGAGACAGAATGCCAAACCAGGCTGATGATGGAATGCAGCAAGGTATGTCAAGGCATACAGGCATATCAGGACAACAATGCTGATTGTGTTTGTTGGTGGGAGGCGGAGGAGGCTCATAAATAGAGCAAGTGCTGTGTCTCAGCACGCTTATGCATTGAGTGTGTGTGACCCGCTTCTGTGCTTCCTATGGCAAGGCAGGCAGACTGTTATGGCAGCAGGTGCAGGGCACAATCAACCTGCGCTTCAGCCTGTTGATGCGCAGAATGTTCCAGTCGTTTTGCATACGCGTCCTGTAGGCCAACAATAGCCATGACAGAGCCAGAAGCGATATGACCACAGCCGCAACAGGACCAACCCAAAGCCAGAAGGACTGGCCAGGTGGCAACCCACATTCCATTTGAAACAGGCCTGCATGCCATGACCACACTGCAACATGTCAAGACTTGGTTGCAACATCACAGTCGAGAGCAATGAAGTGGGACTGGGATTGGCAAAGAACAGGCAGCATATGCTATGTGGCAATGTGCTCCACCTTGGTGCCAAAACACACAATGCCAGTCACACAGGTAAGTCAACAGAATAGCAGGTTGGAACGTGAGCATGCTGATGTAGAGCGTACAGAGGAGCTTACCCACAGAATCCACAGAATAGTGCGCCAGGAAGCCTGAAACACAATTACAGCCTTGGTAAGAGTACAATACAGGATCTACGGTGGCCCCATCATACACTGCCAAGCTGAGAGAGATTTGCACTCCAGGACAAGACATGCCTGGTCTCTTTGCTGGAAAGATGCGACTGCTACTGCTTGGCATCAAGAAGTTGGGGAAGCAGCTGCTGTTGTACAGGGCTGTCTTGCCATGGGCCCCTATAGCGCAAGTGCTGGTGTTGGCAGCCCGACAACTGCCTTTGGAGTCAGATACTGAACAACAAAGGAGTATGCTATGCAGCGTGTAATCCACTCCAGAGATGTGCGCAACCACAGAACACAGCTATTTTTAATTCTCTGGTGCATAACTTTGTGCAAATGTCATACGGATGAAACCCTAGAAGGCATGTCACCTGGAGAAGCACATGCGTACTGGACACTAGTGTCTGCAAGGTGCATGTACAGGAAGCCTGCTGCTTGCTCTGCTGTCACGTTGTCAAAGGCTCCTGTCAAACCTGTATGACACAACAGGCTGACAGGTGCACTGGATTTGCTGCATACAACAGGTATAGGTGAAGGAACCAATGGGTGGCTGCTAATGCATGCATCAGCAGGTGCTTGCACGCCAAATCTATGCGCTTGCACAACATTTTGCCACAAGAAGCCAAGAAGATGTGTCAATTGGTATGCCATAAAACTGAAGACGCAAAATCATGACTGTCTAAAGTATGAATGTGCAGGCCGTTGAAACGAAGCCAGCATAAGATGCAAAGAGGGTTCCAAGCATCACCAGGGTTGTTGTCCAGAGTCGCAATAGACACATCTGGCAGGCTTGCAAATAGGTCTGATGGCACCTTGCCAGTCATGTTTGCAACCTAGACGCAGACATCAAAATTTTGGTGTATATCAGCACTCACCAGAGTGCCACTCACTGCTGAGACATGCAACAGCAAATGCAGATCAGGTACTCAACCGGACATGTGTTGGGCAAATACATTGAGAGGAGGTATGGTTTGCAAAGGAAAAGATGCTGTGACTGCTTTTGACCAGCTGACTTATACTGACAATGTCAGTTCACCAACAGACTGGAAGCCCTGAGTGCACCTGGACAAGACTAGTTCTGATGATGTCAAACAGCACATCACGCCCCACCAATGACAGTAGCTGACGCCAGGCGTGAACCATGGCACTTTGAAGGTGAAGAACTGAACAAAATTGGTGAAGTTCAGAAATTCCACACCTAGGTCCACCAGTGTTTGTCAGAGCAAGAAGCCACGCTTGCAAGCAGAACATGATGACAGGCTGTCACCTGTACCTGCAGTGATTGCCGCTGTTTGCAAGTCCTTCAACCCGTCCTGCTGAAACAGTGCAGACCAGTCTTGACCTCCTGTTGCCAAATACAGCTTCTGGAGAGCTGCATACTGCCCTGGCATGTCACTCGTGTTGACATAGATGGGGTCATGTAGGTCCCCGTCCTAGTCAACAAGTGCAACAGTGTTGTTCTGGACGGAGTCAAGCAAGCCTATTTGCACACAATCAACCCTAGACAACCAGACCAAACCTGTAACGGCAAAATCACAATCATAACATTTGTGTGGAAAAGCACCAGTGTGCTTGTCCACAAGGCTTTTTATGAGATGTTGATGACGAGTATTGTAACGACAACAAACGCAGTAGAAAACGAAAATTTACAACAAGGAAGCACACACGAGGGGTCGTCGACGGGAGCGAACTGACCTGCTGTAAGCAAATATATCTGCGTCAGATACGCGTGACGCATCCCTCAGCGACCGCGACCCGACAGCGTCGCGATACCTGATGGAACTGTGCAGGCGGTCAAGGCTGCCGAAACCTGTTGCTTGAGTAACGAAGCGAGCAGCAGAAAGACTATTGCAAGGGACCATCGCTGTCCGTTTCGTACATTCTATTGATGCCGGTTGTGCAAGACATGTGTGTGTATGTGTGCGTGCGCCAGGTTGACTGATTATCAGCAGCTAGGGTCTAACAGGGTTTTCCGTACTGTGCATGAACGTCGCGGACCAATGCTGTGCAATCGCAGCACGCGCCCAAAGACTTGCCATGGATTTGCAGACTTGCCTGATGCGATACTGAACAAAGAATTTCCAGCGACAAGCTTTCCCGACAAGCTGCTTTGCGCTCAAGTATGCAGCACCTGGGAACTCGGAACTCAGCCAGAACTCGCACGCGGCGTCTGGGGTGATGCGTTGAGGATAGATGCGCTGAGGAAATCGATCGTAATGCAGTTTCTCACATGGTTCCGGATCTCGCGATGCCCAGGCAACCGAGATCCTCTTTCTGAAAAACAGCATTTTTCAAAAACCCAGCTTTCTCGCCGAGGAGCAGGGGATTGGTCACTAGTGTGCGAGTTATGTGCCATTGGCCCGGCTGGCCTTTGGGCCAGAACAGTCGCAGCACTAGACTCATCAAGCCGACACTCACCATTCCAGCTGGAACTCGAATTCACACTAAATAAGTCTGGAGTCCGACCTTGTACGCCACCGGTACTAGATGTATGTATGTGGCACAAGCAAAGCAGTTCAGCAAGTTGCAGCTCGACGTCGATCCTCCTCATGTGTATTCCAGGTCTGCAGTTGCAGTCATAGCAAATCAAGTTGGGTGTGAGTGGCACGGTGGGGTTGTTCACTGCAGGCCTTGTTCACTTGGCGCAGCACCATGCAGCTGCACAGTCTGGCCAAAATGGTCACAGTAGTCCTTGTTGAGGTCCCCAATGCAGATCTGGGCTGCCTAAGCAGCCTCACATGTGTGACAAGCCTCACATTGCTGGCTGCACACCAGCCCACAGACTTAACTGACAGCCTAGCAGAGCTTCACAATTTGCTGCACCTACACACCTTGTCATTGACAGGCTACCTTGGCTTGTCTGACAAGTTGACTGGCCTCACCAGTCTCAGAAAACTAAAGCTGCCGTCAGGCACAGATGCGGCCTGTGACATGAGTCACATGCAGCAACTCTCAGCTCTCATTCTGTCTGGTATTGACAGCGCCCCGAGTCACATTGCCTAGCTCCACCAGCCTGGTGAGGCTGCAACATCTGAGGTTTGCTGATATTGTTGATGGAGGAGACATGGCAGTGCAGAATTTTGAGCGGGAAAATCTAGAGGCAGCGCAGGAGCTGAATGTGTTGGAGTTTGGCAGCTGCTACCCCAGCAATGTCAATAGACCTGATGGCTGGCCAAGATCCCTGCCCCATCTGAGGTCCCTCAGATTGCATTGCATGTCGTATGAGCCACCTTTTGCTGACATTGTACACTGACCTCAAGATGTTGAATATGGTGTTCCTTCAGCAGCCGCCTCTACCTGATCGGTTCTCCACGACCCAGATCACAGAGGTGGTCTTGGCTGGGTCTGGCCCTACTGAGTTTCTGAGTTGCCTATAGCATCTTTCACAGCTGCAGGTTTTGACTGTTTGCAACTTTCGACCTGCCCTAGGCTGCCAGAACAGGTTTTGCAGCTCGCTGATTGGGCCAATTTGAGGCGTTTGAACCTTACCTCTTTCAGCAGTGAAAACAGCCAGAGCAAGCATGAATACGAGTTTGACTCACAGCTGATTTTGCTAGAGTTGAAAAGGACATTGGGTTCCTGCTTGATGATTCACCCTGCCTGAGGGCTGCATCAGGCACCCTTGCTGGTTTGTAGATAGTGCATGCAAGAGAACAGCTTCACTTTTTTCTGGCAAATTACCAGGCTCTCCAGGCTAGTGCACACTGTGGGTTCAGGTTTTTACCAAGCTTTCTTGATGATTATCCAGAAAGCACATCTTTCATAGGCATCAACAATGTGTATGATGCATAGCAAATCTGGTTTTATCTCTAGATTATTTGATGTTTGCAACCAAAGCCTCAGGTACTAAATGCTGCATGTCCTCATCAATGATGGACAATATGGGCTGTTGTTGCACATGATTGGTAAGGTAAAGTGCAGGCACCACACCCACATATTAGTCAAAACATGTTGGACAATTGCAGGTGTGTCTGGCACCATGTAATCCGCCGGGACCACGCTGTCTTTTGAGCAGACATTGCTTGTGAATGGCTTGCAATAACAGCGATGAATGTCAGCTGCCTCATATCTGAACTGTCATGCGCGACTCTCATGATTAGCAGCTCAGGAACAACCAGCATGCAATAATGTCACAATTGTTCTGTGAAGACTTTGGAAGTGAGAACAAGTTTCCAAAGTGCACTGATCTACAGAACTCGTGAGATCATAGGTGTGAAGCAGTATGGTGTTACATGTACAACTGTTCATAAATACAAATGACATGTCATGAGCGCATAGGTAAGCAGGCATTCTGACTGAATCCATAACAGAGGCCTTTCTTTGGGACAGGTCAAATAACTATCAGGAAGCAACTGGTCAACAAGTAAGTTGCCTACAGAGACAGCAAGAAAACCAGGAGTGTTCATGCAAACAGTAAGAGTACTGAAGAATTGCACACCTGCAGGTCTACTGGACTGAAGGGTAAAACCTGGCTAGCAAATGAATAGGGGAGCCAGTGTCAGTGCACAATAAAACTGCCAGTTCTTCACACAAACCAGAACACAAATGCTATACATAGGCAGCTGTGCTTGTCTGTCTCATTACATGCAAGCTTTGAGACCGTCCATGCCACCAAGCATCTGTCGAGAACATTCTGCGCAACATCAAGACGCACACATGGGCAGTACCAAAAGCACAAGAAACACGCTGGCCTTGCACAACTCCTGCTTAGCAGCAGAAGCCTGCTTCCTATTTGTCACCAGCAACTGCTCTGTACATGGTCCTGACTGGATGAAAATACTTGCTCTTGGACTTGAGATGCTCGATGTCAGCCTGCATGCCTGCCATGATAGTGCACATCTTAACATTTTCTTGGTGCAACCCAGAAATGTCATCAACCATGGTGTAATACATGTTCAGCCAATTTCCAGGTGCAGGATTCAAGGTAGCGATCTCGGTCAATTTTGCCAGCAGGACCTTGCTGTCTGTCATTTCCAGAATTTGGACCACAATACTTTGCGCTGCTTGACGAAGGTAAAGCTGAAGATGTTGAGTCACCAAGATGGCAGTTGCCAACAAGCAAGTGATTGCTATGCAATCTATTAAGCCCAGACTCCAAAGAAAATGCAGAAGTGTTCCCATATGGTTGAGCCCAACCAGCAGACACGCCAAAGCTGGCAAAGTGATGCTGGGTCGTGGCAGCTGCTGCAGTATCTGAATGATCATCATGAACCCTCTGTCTTGATCCTGACTCGTTCTGTTTGTTGTAGGCGGATAGTGCGGAGCGTGCTGTGCCTGCAGGATTGGTGTAGAAGATAGGACTGGTAGCGAGCGGTCATATGACAAAGTCGAGGAACCTTGCGGTGTCCTCTCGTATGCAAAGCCCATTTTTGTTGGACACCAACACCAATCCGCTCAACAGGTGCAGCAACCTGTATAGCCCTACTCAGAGGGTAAAGCAGAAGAGACACACGCAACCTTCCTAGCGAGCGCGATGCGGAGGCTCAAGACACAAACTCAGCCGAGTACGGCACAGGCCGAGCATACCAGGCGCTCCGTTCCCTGCTGTCCGCTGCGCGATATGCGGCATGATCGTATGCATGAGCAATTTGTCGTCCCCGACGATATTGGGGCTTTCAATTTGCAGCATTTGCAGAGGATTGGCAATGACAAACCAGGAGAGAGAGAGATTACAGGTGACCCACACTAATGCAAGTCTGCTGACGATGGCATCAGCTGAACTGGGTTCCGGAGTTCAGCAGAACTGCACAACAACACAACACTAGCTGCGCTTCCCATTACATAGCTATATGGTTTTCTGACTGACCACTGACCATAGGCTTTTTGCCTGTGGCTTTGTCATGTTTGGTCTGAACCCTAAGGTTTGGGTGACACTATTACTTTTGGAAGCCTTGTTTGAGCAGAATGCCGTCCAGTGTCCGTCAGTCCTTGTTTAAACACATTGTCACCATGCTCTTTATCATCATCATTGTCACTCCAGTTGCATGGTGACGAAAGTTGAGCTGGCGCCCTCTCTTGGACGATCCTCATACCCTCTCTTGAACGATCCTCATACGCTTCGGCTGACCCATGACCTCAGCTTAATCAACCACATACCCAACTGGTGAATCTGCTCTGTTCCCTGCATGAAATAACTGTGGTCAAACAACACACATTACAACGCTAAAGAAGCAACATTGAGGGTACTGACCTGCAGGATACTTGGGTTCAGCTGTACAACATGCTCACAACCAATGCACATGCCATGTGGCACACTGTCACACCAGACACAGATGCAGACCAATCTCGTCAGGCTTGCTTGAGAGATTGCAACAACAATTGTACGCATTAGACTTTGCATACCAAAATACATGTCGCATTGTCATTGCCTGTTGATTACATTTGTGTAAGGCAACAACACCAGTGAAACGCTGATGGAGAGTTGTAGATGAACAGCAATGTAAGACCCCTCGCGACCCGTCGATCGACATCACTGAAGAAAGTGGGATACATGCATGTTGCTAGGACTGATACTACCAGAATGCATAGCCATCAGGTTACATGTGCCCTTGAAAAGGCTCTAACTCCAAGCAGTAACAATGCACACTATGCTGATACTAGTACAGAAAGAGTTGCAATAATATTGCGCAACACACGAGACAAAGCACGAGGCACAAAAAGGTCTTGCAGTCATCCCCCTAACATGCAAAAATATGAAACCAAAAATAAAATCAGTTTTCCCAAATATGAAGCAGCCCCACTACCAGCAGTTTCACATCCAATACCAGTCAGTGTAGCAAAACAACAAGAACAAACTGTTTGCTCATCCAACCGACCGGCTTGCCTTAAGGTTACTAGGCTTTCGGGCATACGTGGTTTGCGCGCAGTAGATTTAATTCTGTATGGGGATAATGGATGCTCAGAAGCTGAGAGCAGTCTGCCACATTTCAGGCAATGCGCTTTCAGGCCTCCAGCGGTTGTTACGGCACATCATCTCCTGCTTGACTTTCATTTCAGCTGCTGACAACTTGCTCTGCTCTGTCCCTGATGCGCCGGTGCTTGTCCTTGATCGCTTTGCTCTTCCATGGCTGATGTGTTGGGCTTCAAGGACTGCTTGCTGCGCAGATGCGGCAAGTGCACCATCAGCTCTTCTCACAAGCGATGCAAGCTGTGCTGGTGTGTCCTGCTGCAGCTGCACTGGTGAAATTGTGCTGGACTGAAGCCTCTGCTGTCTTCTGGGAAACAGGTGGTTTGGGGTGGTATATGGCCTGGTGGGAAAAGGGTAGGATTGTGACACATGCTGACATTTCAAAAGCAGGCTAGGCTGGCACTCTGATTCCAGCTGTTTGACTGCTGGTAATTCTGCCTCTATTGCTGCTGCACCTGAGTCTGACTGGTGAGCCTGGGTATGGGTCAAAGCAAAGGTGACAGCTGGCACATGAGTAGCAGCAGGCCGATCCCACTGCTTATAGCCGGTAGCTTGGTGTACATAAAAAGGCCGACCCTCTGAGTAATATTCAGTCCAACCTGCTGCTACAGGCTCCCAGGTACATGTGTTCAATGCCTCTTGGAGGTCCTGCAAAGCTGATGTGGCTCAGTCAAATGGTGTGGTTTGACATAGGCCATTGCTGAACATCTTTGCACAGCATGCACTGTCTATGATCAAATGCAACATAATAGACTAAGTGCAACAAGATGAGCAGTCACGATCCACTGATGTGTTGCCCCTCAGCTTTACTGACAACAGTACACCCTAGCAACATGATTTGGGTAACTGGACCCTGCAAGTACACGTACTGAAAGGTCACAAAGCAAAATCTTACCTGTTCTGGTATGTTCAGCCCCATAAAGGTAATCTGGCTTGGTGGCGAATGGGATTCTTCCAAGCGTGCACCGCAACGCCCAAATGTGACAGTTCGATGAGCACCTTCAAACTTGAACTGGGTCTTGCTTTCCTGGGAATCCTGGACCAGTGTTGCAGGTTGCATAGGCGATGCTTGCAAGAGCACCTAGTTTCATGCATACTTCCAGCTAGCATGTCATGCAGCCCTGTCCAATAGACTACAGTGCAATAACAGATGTTGGCCATGTTCAGCTCACACAACAACCCAAACAAGGAGTGTCATAAAAAACAAGCAGCAGTATGAGCATTCACACCTGAATGTTCAGTTCCCCACTCATCCATTTGATGTCATGGCCATGTTCTGCTAGCAGGTCCCTCATGAACATGTTGAAACGAAATGGGTCTAGGGAGCCCTTAGATTGATGCAATGGGTACTGTAGCGGCCGCGGAAGTGCTATCATGCTCAATAGCAGGCAATGTGCAGGAAGAACAATGTGCCTGCGTAGATGCAGCAGCGCTCAATTGTCGCTACCGATTGCCAGCTAAACCTGAGAGCTACCAGAGTGCAGCCCATAAAACACCATGAGAAGTTTGGCTTACAGGTTTTGGCGCTGCTCCCTTTGATCTTGGGTTGGGTTCGATGTCATGGTAATTACTCATGATCAGCCCCCGAGAACCAGACAACTCCAGACTCAAGGTGCCTGTTTTGATGGCGCCGTCAAGGCTGCACAGACAGAGCAAGCAGTGGTGTCTGTGTGGAGTTCGTTGTCAAATGGGACAGATCTACGGATCCTGCAACATAGCTTGAAGCGTCAGGCTTCACAGCAGAGATGACTGCTTGTCTTGCAGTAGGCAGCTCCATGGCAGCTGTGCTGTAGGACCATGCCAACCGCGATGTTCCGCACACTGCAAGCCACGTCTAGACATACCTATGGACAGGTCACTGCAACAAGGTCAGTGATTTGGCGAAGCTTTCCCGTTCTGATGTCTGCCGGTCGTTGTCGAGCTGCAACCCCAGTGTCGCTTGCTGTCGATGAGATCAACTGCGAGGGGAATGCGAAGATCTTCTGGCTTGGTGCAATCAGGGTTTTCCGAGTACAAGTACGATATGCAACGGGCTCAGGCTCGTTGTATCGTGTTGCAGTGCTGCTAACAGTCTCTGGCTTTGACGCAGGGCGATATTCTAAAAGGTTGCGCGCAACAACACTTGACACGAGCCACAACTATGCAATCTGTGAAATATAAGTCTGCCTACCGATGCAAGAGACAGCAACGAGAGTACAGGCGTATGGCATCTGTCTGCAGTCTTGCCTCTGCACCACGAGAGAAAGCGCAGTGCATGCAAAATCCATTGTAGTCCACGTGGGTTGTAGTTGTCCCTGTCTGGGGTACTTTGAGCAATCACACATTAGCTGGGGATGGGCATGACGCGAGAGAATGACAGCATGTCCCCTACGACGTTTCGTATCCTAGTACTTAAGTAAGTTCGGGTTGATGGACTCTCGCACAGCATCACCGCACATGGGCACATATTGTCATTGTGGATATGGCGGGGTACAGTAATCAGTATACTAGCAGCCCAGCATCACATCATGAGTGCGCGCGCTCTGCATAAAATGGTACTGCGGCTACAATAATGGCATCATGTCGCAGTTATACCTTTGACTTTAACCACCTTCCAAGCATTTGCTACGCGGAATTAGTCACTAGTTGTACACCTTGTGGTGTCAGTGCACGACCCTGAACCCGTTCCCGCACTTTATGGATGCTGATAAAGTGCATTATTGTCCAGCTTCAGCGAGACAGCTGTAGTGGTGCCTGCTGCTAGCCTCGCGAATAGTGCAGCTTGCAACTCATGTGGCAGTCAGGCTTTATAGGATGCATTGTTAATGCTCGCAAACGTTGCAGGATTATCGTTGCAGTCAATTGACGGTAGTACTCAAAAGTCGCCACTGAGGCATGAATAACGTACAATCAGCAAGTGACCAGCCTCAGTGTCCAACGACACTTCAGGACTCATGAACAGTATAAGGCAAGTTGGCGTTGCAGTAGGCGGTGGTGTCTGAATTCAATCTACTACGAGACATCCAGTGCTGTATTGTGGTCATCCTGTCATCTATGCGCATCATTGCATGCACCAGACGGTCATCTTTGTCCAAGGAAGGCCCATACCACCGTGTCAGCATTGCATCTCTGGCAACCAAATACGACTTCATGTGAATAGCTGAGCCTGCATTGCATGAGGGCACAGATCATAGGTCGAAGACCCTGCTTGACTCGACTCCTCAGGCACACAGCTGTCTGCTTCATATCTGCAAGGACCTGTTGTGCTGTACCTAACACAGCGTCCCATGCAACGAACAGGCTGGCGCATGCATGCACATGACCAAGTTGGAACCTGAATGTCGCTGCAACAACAGCGTACAAGCTTGATCATGTAAACGGAACGAAGGGTTGAGATGCACCTGGGCACGCACCGCGCAATGGCCTGATAGCCACCACAACTTGCATGACATGGTTCTGGGAGCCTGGCATGCTGGCGCTGTACATGGCAGATATAGCCTGGTTGACCTGTACAAGCAGGCTAGCCAGCTTATGATATGCTGCTTGCTGTTCAACAAGTCCCAGCATGTTGCTTACTATGAGATGAAGCCCGCTAACACACTGAGACATGCTGCAAACTGCATTTGGCAGGATTTGTGCCATTGAAATAGATGCTGTTCAGGTCGCAAATTGGGACAGTAACAGCCTTGAGCCAGGGGAAGAGCATGCAAATGCAGTATATGGACCTGGAAGACCTTCTTGCTGTTTCCTAGCACTGCCCCAACTGCATGTGGGCCTGAGTCAGGCTGAACTGCATCCATAACTTTTCTGTGTCTGAAAGGCCGACTTCTTGTAGCTTGCCTTCAAAATCTGTCAGCAGGCCTCTCAGCTGTTTGGCAACAAGCATAAAATCAGCCTTGTCACCTCTCCTCTGAGCAGCTCTGCATACAGAAAGCTTCACAGACTTCATACCATTGCCACTGAAAGCCAAGCTGATCAATGCAGCATGGAAAAAGTGTGCAAAACTTCGCCTGCAATGATCAGGGCAAGCAGTTACTTGACACAAAATGTGGCGAAAGTCTGCGTCATGCCTTGTCTTGCTGTCTGTTCCAAGGTCTGCATTTGAAAGTGGCACTCAAGCCAAGCAGCAGCCGCACAGCAGGAGCAAGCAAGATGGCAGTCACCCCAGAGTATGGCATATGCCAGTAGGCTTCTCCATCTCAAGGTTCACTTGGTGGAGGCTGTGTGTGACAGAGGCTGGCAGAGTGGCTTCCAGCAGGCAGCGGTAACAGGTGCAGGTGAAGCCGCATGCCTCCAGTATCTCCTGCCTTGTGGCAAGTGGTTCCAGTAATGCACATGTGTATGCAATGGTCACCTCATCGCTTGTGTGTCAGTAGTTTGAGCTCAGCAAGCTAGAATGGTTGCGAGCAAGTTCAGGGGGCTGGTTTGATGTCAGCCGATGAGCTTACGTCATGACTGCACGCCTTTGTACTTTGCGTGTCAGTGTTGCATGTGTTTGAAATAAACTTTGTGTCAGCAAAGGGACTCACCCCCAAGCCAGCAGCATCCTTTTTGCATCAGGAAATAATTTTGAGCAAGCACAATCTGAATCAAGGGCAACTCCTGCTGTGGCTGGAGCTTGCCTGACAGGTATGCAGATCTGTCTCACAAGACAGCAGAGAGTGAGCATACTCCAACCTCAAATTGTCAAGAGGAGGTTCAGCAGTACATGCTCACCTTTCTTGAGATCCTGAGCAGCTCTGAGAAAGGCGATGTCATTGACAAATATGTAGCAGCTGTTGGGGCAACAAGAGTGGTTGACCATTGACAGCAGCGGGTATAGGCCTGAGACTCTGCATCCACACAGACATCTTTGTACCATACCTGCTTACAGCCTACTGTGTTCATCATGGGAATGTGCAAACACACCAGATCATACCAAAAGGAGGCACTAGATGTACACAGTGCGTCTTTGAGTGTGCAGTGCAATATGATATTGACGCCAAAGGCAGCCTCATGTGAGGCCCACTTGTAGCTCAAATGTTACGGCACCAGTTCATATGCAGGCTAGAAGCTTTACGTTGCTTTGGTGTGGTGTTCAGGTGAGCGGCCACAGCCAAGCAGCAGGGGATCAGCTACGGCCAAGCCCATTATCATCCTGACCTGCATGGGTGCATATTATTGTGAAACAAGAGCCCGGGCCTTTGCAACTACTGCAGTGTTGCAACTGCTGACTACTTACCATTACAACCGCTAATTCACAAGGACATTGTGTGTTTCAGCACACATCCAGTGAAGAATTGGCTGACATCTGCATCCAGCTTGACACAGGTGGGGATGAGCAAAGTGGACATGGCATCCTGAAAAGATCTAATGGAAGCTGACATGCATAACTCATGAATGGTGCTTACCTCCAACCTCAAATGTATTCAGCTTCACAATGCGGGCCAGCCTGTCCTTGTCTACCTCACCTTCTTCCCTGCCCTCTGCATCTGCGCACCATCAACAACAGGCTTTGCACAGCAGCATGACAGACAGAACTGTGAAAAGGCCATATTCTCCCATGGTCTGAACTCTTCATCCCCTGGGGTATGGTGACTTGCTTGAGGACATGGTGACTGCTTAAAGTCCCTCCAATGCTGCATTGCTGGCAAGTTGCACATCACACTTACAGCAACATACAATAACCTCATCCATCCTACCCTGCCAATGGTGGCGCTGCAACCCAACTCTCAGCAATCATGCTGCATATGAAGTCACAGTCTAGTTGCATGCTAATAAGGCTGTTGTATCCTGAAGGCTTGCGTGTAGGTGCTCCAAAATCTTCAGTGCGATTCTCTCTGGCTCCCTGGAAGAGAGTCACAGCTGGGAGCAGCTGCAAGCTTTGCTCTGTGCCATCAATCAAAACATGTAGCTTCTTCAGTGCACCTGGGTCTTTCTCAGCCAGCTCTGTCAATTGTTCCAGCAAACTGCCACGTGTCTCTCTTGACTGCCGACAGGAACAACTTGATAGATCATATAGATAGGAGATGGGACAGTCAGCATGGCCGGCCCAAGCAAGCAGCATGCAGACATGCAGACCTGTATCTGCAAAGTGACTGATGCATCACGCCTCCATCCTGCACAGGTTATGTAACTGTGTGCCCGCAGTCTAAGATGTGGAATGCCATATGCTCCACAGGTTACTCTGACTGGTGTGCTTGCTGCGTCAGGGTCAAAGGTACAGTCCCTACCAGACATCCTAAACAACAGTCAGCCTCCAGCTGTATTGGATGCTTGCTTGCAATAGCCAGAGGATGGCAGGCTACCAACAGGTCACCCTTTGCACATGCCCCGCTCACCACTACCCCTCACCCTTTACCTGCACTGCTATGCGATGTCATGAGGGCTACATGTTTATGTTGCCAGCATGCTCTCACTTCAAGCATTAACTGGCTTCCACGTGCCGATGTGCTGCCAGTTGCTGACTAGCAGCTTTGGTACATGACTCACAGACGCTACTTTTGTTGATGCCATTGTAGCAGGCTGCATACACACAGTGAGATTGCTCAAATTGCAAAAGCAGATTTTAACGTTGCCACAGGGCATGTGCCAGAGTGCAGCTTGTACCATGCGCTGACCTTGGGTATGCTTGATGCTAAGTTTAGGGCTGGTGTAGCTGGAGAATGACCTCCAGTCTGCTTTATCCTCCCTGAGGTATAATTGCTCAGCTGTGTACTCCCCTTGTGACTGCTGCAACCTTTCCTGTGCTGGTGCCAAGTGCACTTTAGCTATGCGGTCCCTTGGTTCCTGCCATGCCAAACTCTTATGAGCTCGCACAGAACTTGCACTGTAGACCTCATCTAGAGGAAAGCAGAAGCAGGATGGGGACAAGGGTTAGGGCTCATGAAGCCTCAATCATTAATTGCCTTTGTCAACGCCAAACAAGTCCAAGTACCCACGGTGCATCAGGTGTTGCAGCATCTGAAAGGGTGCATCAGGTGTTGCAGCATCTGGAAGTGTGCTGCAGGCTGGCAGTGCAGTACAGCAGATCACACCAGTTGAGTAGCTGTTTGTAAGGATACAAATGCACTATGGTATTTCTCCAGGTGCATGTATGCTACTCCAGCCCGACAGAGGCACTTGAAGTGCCCTGGGTCAGATCTGAGCACAGCTTGGGCACATACTAGGGCTGGCTTCCATTCTTGCAATTTGAGGTGAGCAGCAGAAAGGTTGCTCAAGACTGGAGTCTTCGAGCGTGTGCTGCAAGCACTCTCTGTACTTGGCTTTTGCAGCAGCATACTGGGCTGCTCTGCAGCAGCAAATGTAACTGCTTTGCGAAGTGTCGAGGGCTTGATGATTCACAGTGGGCGATTTAGAACGTTCGGTCCGTATGGGGCATGGCCAGAAGGATGCTCATCCGGATTGTCTGCCTTTAAGCACTCAGACGGTCTGCCTTTCGATCATTGGTACCTGAAAAGCTGGTTCCCTTGCAGCCTGATTGCCTGAACGTCTGTCATTGCTTGTTGTGCTTATCGTGGGACTGCACGGTCAGTGAATCGTGCTGGTGTTTTTCAGGTGGGCGCTGGAGGCCGAGAGGTCAAGGTTAAATCCTCTGTCATGGCAAATGCAATCCACTGAACACTTAGGTTTCGTCTCGCTAAGCGCTGCTTTGAGCAGCCACACTGGGAACAGGACAGCGCTCAGCCTAGATCGCTCTGCGATTTGGCTAGCGCTGCGAATTTTGGCGTTGACTGCTCCGAATCATGCCTCACAACGTACTTTACTCAATCAGTGCTTGTTGATTAGTAATGCGAGGGGCTGGTAGCGCAGTTCTTGCCTTTGTCAAACGAGCAGATTGTGAGCAGTTTCTGCCAGATTCGAGAGGCGTGTCGCTAGTGTCTTACCGCAATAGGAAATTTTGAATTGCTGTGCTCGTAAGCAACATCGCATTGGCCGCAGGCCGTACAGATTTGTCAGGTGCTGGGGCGTTTCAGTCTCCATCCTGTGGGGAGCCTGTCGACATTCTGAAGGTGAGCGCGTCTCAGCGGACATGCATCACATTCCCGCACACCACGCTTATACTTGAAGCAGTCTGTTGTGTCGTGTACAAAAGGGTGAGGTTGGCGCGTACAGGCTTGTCTTAGCTTGGCTATGGCGGACAGATCATATCTCTTCAGCTGACCGTCTGACTGCGGGACATCGTGTGCACCTCCCACGTATGCTTCGCGTCTATGCACCACTCTTTTGTTCGATTTGGGCAGCGGGGTTATAAGATTTTTTTGACAACAGCTTGTTGCACCTGTGAGTGTGCAGTGAAACACAGGCGCTCTGAAACTGTGCCATGATGTTCAGTTCTTTCATGAGCTGGGTCGTGAAGTCATGACGCAAGCTATTGAAATCTATTATCGTAGTGCAAGCTTCTTGCAATCTGACAGTCGCTAAGAGTGCAGCAGGTCAGGTACTTTTCACCATTGTCCTGTCAGCTTTGAGCCATCTGACGGTCCTCCTATTGCTGCAAACATGCAGGTGTTGGCCCACAGTGCTGACCCTTCAGTCTATCTCACACTAATTTGCCCGTGCAATTGAGGACCTTCTGACATAGTCGAACAGCAGCGATCGTCGGCACTTTCAACAAAGCTCCAATGACAATCTCAAGTTGTGGTCACAAAGTGGGATCTGTGAGTGTGGTAACAGCCATGGTGACTGTTGGTCTGGTTGCCTTTTGTTTCCTTGCCACCCCTGGATGGACTAGGAGTAGTCAGACACCTTGTTTCATGACACAACAAGCCTGGCAGTCCAGATCTGTCAAGCCAAACTCAGTACCACTCTCAGCCATCGTCTTCTACGGCAGAAGGCACCATGTCAGGGTGCTGGATAAATACTTGAAACAGAATCTAGTGTCAGTCGGTGGCTTGCTACAAGAGGTGTCCTGGCCCACTGTCTCTAACTTTGCAACATGCCTTGCTTCAGCATTCAGCAGTGTTGCTGCAACATTCTCTGGCAGGATCGATTTACATTGCTATAAAGCACAACTACCACTCCATCTTCTCATGCCTGTGCCAGCAGGACAGCAGTGTATGGTGAGGTGCAGGTGCTTTGGTTTGTGCACACAGAGGATGCTGAAGATATTCACTGGCTCAACCAAACCTTGCTCCCCAGTGAGCCTCAGTACTACAAAGCTGCAACCTCAGGCAGGTTTCTCCTGGTCAGTAGATTGAGCCAAGAGATCCTGGACACCCTCTCCTACATGCCTCAGCAAATGTCCTGTGTGTTGATGTTGCATTGCAACATTCATGTATTGATGCTGCATTGCCATATTCTTCCTGTACAGCATCTTACATGCAGCAATGTCTGCAAGGTTTGGCATCCTGCGTGGATGTTGAGCAGTTTAGTCACCGTATTGGCTCAAACAAAGTGTTGGCACATTTCGCAAACATGTTGTCATTTCATGCGTCCTGCCTCATCTGTACATCTGGTGCTATATTGCTATTTCATGTGGTGAGGCCAATGCTTGGGCTTGCAGCTGCTTATATGGGGCCATCTGACAACAGCAACACACATCAGACCAACCTTGAAACTGTTCTTTGCTTGCAGGCAATTTTTCATCCTTTTACAGAGAGCTGGAAGACAATAGGTACTACGTCAAATTTGACGACGACATTATGTACATCAGGAGAGGAACCATTGAGGCTATGCTGCATGAGAAGCTTCAAAACCGTTACTGGATGGTGTCGGCAAATGTGATCAATCACCCAGGTAACGGTGTAAGGGTCACTGTTACAATGTGATCTCTCTCCCTCTTCACTGTGTGAGCTGTCTTGTGCCTGCATCTCCTGTCCCTGTCCCTCTTCAACTCCAATGTGTGTACATGTATGCCATCAGGCTCCAGTATCAAGGTGGCAAAGCATGCCTATTTTCTGTGCACAGCAAGCTTGCTCAACAGCCAATGCCTGAACCAGCCTTGCCTGTCTGCCTGATCGTGGTTTGCGGGATGCAGTGTTGAGTCATGTGCACGCTTCCCTTGGCGCCCTCCAAACGTATAAACAGCAGGGCAGGGAATTTGTGCTGGGCAACTCCTCTTTCCTGGAGGGGTCCCCTTTTATGTCAATGGACGGCGACCCGCATGGCAAGTGTGCACTTGGCAGCATGGAGTGTGCTGCCATCTCCCACTACAACTTCTTAGCCAACATTGACAAAGAAGGTGGCTTGGACAAGTACGATTTTGGCACCTGGGACTTCAATGCCTTTGATGGTTATCCAAGATGGAGTATCAACACCGTCATCTTTAAAGGCAGTGACCTAAACAAAGAGGAGATTTTACCAGATGATGAAAAGTCAATTGCTGTGTTGTTGCCAGAAATGAAACAGGTGCACTCTGGGGCTGTTGGGAAGGCGATTGTTGTTCATCTGTCATACAAGCCTCAGCGTGACGATGGGCTGGAGCAGCAGACCAATGTTGCAGCGCATTATGTGGCACTTGCCAGGAAGCTGACAGGTCCATTGCTGGATGTCTGACCCAGACTGGTAGATGGAAGCTGTGCCCCTGAAGTCGTGACCCAATTGTACAATCCCACCCATGTTCTGCCTGCAGTTTTGGTGTGATACTCAAGCTTGTGAGGTATGTGGAGAACAGCATAGTTTGCATGATGTTCCATGCCCAGCAGATATGCAGTGATGACTTGTGTACTTTGCAGAGTTCCCCCTGAGCAGCAGATGCAAACAGTGATTCTGGCGTTTTGGTCTGAGGTTCATGGCGCGTTGATGTTTGATAGCGTCTATGCTTTCCCTACGTCAAGAAATTGCAGTAAACCCATTGTCAATTGAAGAAGTCTTGAATGTGTTACCCTCTCGCAGCTCTTGTGATTATCCTCTATGCATTTTTACTTAAGAATTGACATGCTAGTCTGTGCTGTTAGAAGGTTGGCCAGTTTGGTCCTAGAGAGGATGTTGCCTAAAGTCATGAAGAAGCATGTCAGACTGTGCTATTTGCTAGCCACAGAAAGCAAGAAGTACGCAAAATTTTGAATACGAAGATTCAGGCTGCGGCTGATACGCAGGAGTAAATGCCGAAGTGTAGTGACTTTTTACAGCTGAAATAGGAAATGGACCAGATGTGGTGTGAAACACCTTGTGACATAAACTTCAGCTTGTGTCAAAGAAGTACAAGGCAATGCAGTCAAGCAAGCACATTCTCACATGGGATTGTGAACAAACAGATGCACGAGGCAGTAAGGGTGGTCGGTCCTACGTGCTGTCAGGATGCTGCTGTTGCAGCTGTGATTGACAGCATGCACACTCAGTACCTCAGGATGTACTGCACACATGCATTGGTGAGCAAGCTCTGCAAAAGCTTCAATCAGGTGCGTTTGTCACGCAAGCATTCATTTGGTTCATGATTCTTTTTGACCACCCTGCCTTCATGCAAGATTTTGTATCAATGACTAACATCAGCTAACAGTGTATGCCTGTCATCACTGCAGATCTGTCAGCTGCGCTTGAGCACAGCTGACAAGGCTCAGAAAGGTCTGCCTTAACAAAATCAGTCATCAAAAACGATCTTACTAGCCTTCTAGCCACTAGCAAGTTCAGCCTGCTTTGCCATAGCAACCCTCTTAGCAATCCAAGATGGATGCATGTCCTCTGCTTCTGCAGCGCTCAATCTGGCAGCTGCTGGCTTCAGAGCAGCTGCTGGAGCTTTGCTAGCAGATTTGAGAAGTGTCGCAGCTGGACTATGCGCTGCAGACGACGCCATGACTTGACCATCATCGCTGAAGACAGTTTTGCTGCCCTGCGGTGCGGCTGTGAGCAAGGCTTGCTTCTGCTTCTGTTTAGCTAGCCAGGAAGGATGCACTGGCCCTGCTGCTGGGGGCTTGCTCTCCACCCTGTTGACTGCTGGAGCCCTCACCTGTATGCTCTTCATGCCAGGCGCTGCTTGTCTTGCATGTGGCTTCTGCATGCACATCAAGACAGGAATCATGTCAGGGGGCAGCTGGTGCATTGCTTACCCGATTGACAATAGCCTGATGAGTCATCAAACTGTCCTAAGCAGTCAGTTGACTGTAGACAACATACGATGGTATAATTTGCTGTCTGCAGGTAGTTGCTGCTGACTCTCTATATGTTAGTGCTGTCAACAGTGATGCTTTCAAGTGAACCCACATGCTCAGTGTATGGCAGCGGCATTGACAGTCCAAACAGACCATCAACACCAATGCCTTGCTGTGAGTGGTTGTCATGAAGCCTTGTGAGCAGGCGACTGATGCCTACCAAAAGAGGTGGTGTAAAATAGGGGCCATGCAGCATTTGCTGGCTCTGCTTGGCACGCCCCAGCTGCTGTCGAGCACGCTGACCAAGCCTGTTCTTCTTTTTCTTTGGCAATTCCTTTGGCTTCTGGCCTGCCTTTAGTAGATTTTGCTTTTTTTGCTTCTGAGGCGCTGCAAGGTCATCATTTCCTAGTGTGATGCGTTTTCGTTTGTTTTGCTGCAGAGGTTGCTGACCAGCTTCTGGGAAGATGTCACATTGCTGACTCTGCGCCATGCCAGGTTCTGCTGAGTCAGCTTCCGAGCGTGTGATGCCATGTGATGCGTCAGATTGCTGGGACGAGTCAGCTGCATTGTTGTCAGAGGCAGAGGTGCTACTCTGCTCAGTAGCATTTGCCCTGCAACAGGCCATGATCACCTACACTGGGTGCACTTGGTTGGCATTCTCAAGCCATGAATGCCTTCTTGTATCAAAATCACTCCACATGGCGTGAAGAAGGCCAAAAGCCTGATGGCACACACACACACATGCTGGGGGTTGAGGTTAGCTTGTGACTTAACATCACTGCAAACAAGCCTGAACAACATGCAAGAATCAAAAGCGTACATAGGCAACTGCTGTATACATGTTAGGAGCTTCTTGATGCAATGGCATGCAGGATGGTGCCATGCATACCTTCTGTCAAGCAGCCTGGCCATTGCAGCATCAGCTATCTGACGGTCCTCTTCTGCATCCTGTGCTGCTTCATTGTCACTCAAGGCAGCATCCCGTGAGTAGCGTTCATGTGAGCCAGCTGTTGGACCAGTGCTTGTCTCACCAGTACCAGATTCCTCCAGTGACTGTGGACCCTGTTGTGAAAAGGCAGCAGCTCTGTTGACCTCAGATGGTGTTGGCTGTGCTTTGGCCACAACTGCACTTTGATCCTTGATGGCTTGTATCTGCTGCTTCACGCAGGTTGCTGAGAGCAGTCTGCTGCATGCCAGCTGTATCAGTTGTTCTGAAGCTTCTGGTAGCTCCTTGCTAAGCATATTGGAAGGCTGGCCAGGGGCAGCTGCATCCTGGGGCAGTCCGCAACATGATGCAGCCTGCACATTGAAGTTTCAATGCAGTTTACTTCGGGCTGCTCATGTGCAAGGCTGCAAGCATGCATTGCAGTTGCACTGCAGCCAGTGTCCAGTGCACCCCTGAGATAATGTTTTGACACAGGAATGACTCTATCTGGACAATGCAATGCAAGCAGGCTCAACAAGAGACCTGCGCACGGTCTGTGTCACCTGCTGAAGCACAACCTCTGTATTGAGATTCTTGGTTGTGTCGTATTGAGCCTGCAACCTCTTGGATGTTGCTGCAGCAAGTTTGATGGCTGTTGACTCAGACCCTGTGACCATGAAAGCAGCTGTCACTGATATTGTTGGAAGTGTGGCTGACCATTCAACTTAATCAACACACAGTGTTACCTGCAATCGAGGCTGCTGCAGCTGCTTTGAGTCTTCTGATGAGCTTACGCAGCTCAAATTGCTTGGCTTTCTTGATACCCTGCACTTGCAGGTGCAACTTAAAAGGAGCTACGCTTACACAAATCTATGGCTCAACATTGCAGTACATCAAACCTGTGTACCTTGTGCAGCAACAGCAGCTGATGATGGGTCGACACAGACCCCTTCCTGCAAACACCAAAGGGTCAGGGCTACAAGCACTGTACAAGCGTTATACGTGAACTGAATAGCGCTTTGATCAGGAATGTGATACCTACCTGCTCCCTTTCGCTCCTCTTTCGCGACGCGAAGAACCCTGCAACAATTTAGTACGTGACTTGACAGCCTTCGCATTTCGAAGCGACAACAGTTCTCAAAGTGTCACCTTTGCACGAGAAAAGGGCTTTCTGCTTTTTGGAGAGAGTGCCATCGGCTATCAACGGATATGTAAAAGTGCTGACGCTAGGATTTGTTCCAACCCCGCCGCTTCGCCTCTGGCGAGATGTCTGGGGGCACTCAGCTGACGAACAAGGGTTTTGCTTTCAAATGACATCCACTTGGACGCTCCGTATCTGTTCTCTGCATCTTACCTCGGACTAGCCTTAGCTTGTGTATCGTCTGGTCGGTACTTGTGTCTCACCGTGCCATCACCGCCTCTAAGGCAGCCGTCAACGGACAGCCTGAGTGCTAGTATCCTACACGTTTCTGACAGCCTGTAACAATCGGAGCTCCCCGGTGTCCGAAGAAGGCAGGACGAGTGCACACAGACTGCAGGATCTGCAGGAAGGCTGCTCCCGGCATATAGGGCTCGAGCTAAGCGCTCCGGACAGCAAAACGTACACGGAGAGCAGCACACTGTGGGACTGCACAGGTGACCTGGAACAGCTTCAAGGACGCCTGCTTGCCTTCTTGCCTTGACCAGGAGCCTGCGCAGTATCATCAGCTTGGTGGGGTCAAGGCTGTATGCCTGTGCAGACTTTCAGATGGCGTCAGTGGTCAGACTTAAATATGGGGATATTGAACGGTCCACTAGGCTAGTCAACAACCAGCTGCACATTCCCACCATAAAGGACATGTTTGCCCTCAGCAGTATAGATATAGATGGTGTAGCGGAACCAGCAGATGACAGAGGCTTCACATTTGCAACATACATGTCTGGCAGCATTCTTGACATCAGCGGCACTCCCGCGCAAGCTGCTGTCATGTCAGGTATGTCATTAGCAGTTTTTTGTCATGCTGCTGAGCAAATGATCTTTTGTGCAAGGCAGTGCACCTGCTTGCTCACCCTCTGTTTGGCAAAGTGCACAAGCACCATATACAAACTATCTCAACAACAGCATAAATGTCCATGACAACATCATATGTCTGCAATTGCCTGCATATGGCTACATTGTGTGAGTGCAGGTCAAACTGACGTCAAGGCAGTGGTTGATCAGGAAATTGCGCAGGAGATTGCAAGACTGGAAGCCAAAATTGATGCTGTTATAAGTACGCGCCTGTTGGCATATGATACTTTTGCTTATATGGTGCTGTAATAGCAGTTACAGTACCTGCCTAACAAATGCAGGTAAACGCTCATCAGGAAGACAAGCAAACACTGCAAGCGACAATCCAGAGCTCCGATTAGAGGATTTGTCTCGGCAGATTGCACAGCTAAGGAAGGGTAAGGCTTATCTGCTGCCCTGGCTCATGGCTCCACAAACAATCATGCACTGCGGAAATTAGGTACTGCTGTGTTTGAAAAGGTGCTCCTGATTGCAGAGAGGTTGCCAGGGCGGTGGCAGCCCTCCTCACCAGGCTCACAGGTCAGCACACACGCCTGTAACAACTGTGATTGCTGCCGACACTGGCCTTACACCTTCAGCTTGAAAGTCTTTTGGGGTGCTGGCCTGCTGCCATTGGCAAGCCATTGATGCTGATGCTCTGCAACAATCTAGTGGTCCCATCCATGTACTGGGGCAGGTCTCCGAGCACATGTGTTGCCAGGTTTTCATTGGGCACATCTGCAGAGGGTGTAATGCTGTGCACTATGACATCATGGGGCTTTGTATTTATCAGCCAAGCATTGCAGCTACTTGTAAAGAGTTCCCACAAAGGATGTATGGCTGTTCTGTGAGGGAGGTCTTTGACCACATCTGCATTTTCCTTACATGGCAGTCAGTCCTGCAGTCTGCCGTGCGTCATGCAGGTTGATATGCAGACAGCTCCTGCAGCCATGGGAATGCCAGCTCTACGCACTCTTGCTATGCTGCCTGCACAACCCATGGATGGAGCCTCTGTTGTCCCTGGGGTTCCAGCAGGGGCCTTCATTGGCCAGAAACGATCAGCTGCGGAGATGAACGGAGACCAGAGGAGGTTCAGGAATGCCTCACTGGGCAAGAAGAGCAACATGGGCACTGGCAATGGTGGCAAGGGTGTTGCCAAGTGCTGTGCGGCGTGTACAGCTGAGCAGAAAGCACCAGTGCCTGTGGCTGGACATGCTTGCCCATACTGCTCCAAGTGCTTCAGGGAGTCCAAGTCTTTTGTGCTGAAGAAGGAGTGTGTATCTGAGACTCATAAGCCCTGACGCATGCATGTACCAAACACATTAGGGCTAAAGGAGAGGCAGAATACCTGCTGTCAGCTGTGCTGTATAAGTGTGTGGATGTAAAGGTCAGCATGTATATAAGTTTTATTGCCTGTTCCTTGTGTGTGGTGTGTCTCTTTCGTCAGTGATTTTGAAGCTGTGACTTGACTATCAAAACTCGGCTACAGAAAACCGGTCTTTTGTTCATTTAGCTTGACGTAAAGACCGTCCAAGCTACAACTAGTGGAATTGCACGGTGCAACAAATATCAGAGACTGCCTCAGGCTTGCATTGTGTCAGTAAAGTGTACCTGCAGCACCTTTGTAGCTGGCATAACAGCTTGATAGGGTGATAAATGACCAACCAGGAGGCTATCTGTATACTACATCAAATCAATCAAACCATCTGTCTGCATATCTGGAAGTGGCAGCATGGGCCAAGGAAGCAGCATAGTCAAAACGCACACGAATCTGGTTCAACACAGACACATGAAGCAAATTGCATGCAGAAGCGGGTTTGACTGCACATATGCAATAGACGCACGATATCCACAACCTTCAGCGGTACAGCGACTCGTTCCTGAGGTTTTGTGCAATCTCTGTTTCCCATCTATCACCATTCTCCAAAAGCTTCTGCTTGTCATACAGCAACTCCTGAAGCAAGACATGCAAGCTGATGAACACTCACCAGGCCAATATCACCAGCCCAACATCGACATGCTTCTACAGAGCAACAGATTCTGGCCAAAGGCCACAAAGCCAATCAACACGGCTTGACAACAGCATAGCCCATGCCAGTATGGACTCTAGCTGCCGTCCAGCCCAAGAGCAACCACACAGGCCAAAATGTCTGTGACTGACAAATGCAAAGATGGGTAGCAGAACAGTGGTGACAATCAAATGCCAATGCAACCTGTACGGCACCAAGTCTTATGCATGATGCAACTTGCACAGGATCTGCAATGATGCCCTTGGCTTTGTCTCAGAGCAGAAGCATGAGGGCCTCACCTCATGCGACTCTGTTGAGAACTCAAAGTTTGGTCCCTCAATGACAGCATCCACAGGACAAGCCTCTTGGCAGAAACCACAGTATATGCATTTGGTCATGTCAATGTCATATCTGTACCCACAAGCACACTCAGGGACTGCTGACACGCATGTAGCAACAGTGCATGTCATTGTGCCTATACAAAGCTAAAGTCATGAACGGGACCTAGCTGAACAATGGCACAGGTCATCTAGGCAGGGCAGAATGTGAAGCATGAGCCTATTTAGACCCCACTTGTGCTCATGCATGCACAACATAAGCCCAGCAAGCAAAGTCTAACCTAGTAGTCTTTCTGCTACCATCCTCACGCTCCTCGGCCTCAATTGTGATGGCTTGGGCAGGGCACACCTGCCAAGCACAAAGTGATTTACATCAGGCTGCAATCTGGCTTTGCAGAACACAAATCTAAGACACAGTGCTTGCCCCGTAGCAAGCAACTTCTGACTGGGCAAATAAGTCCAATGCGTGATGAATAGCCAAGCTACCACATGTTATGCTATAAGCAGTGAATCCTGTCATGAAGGCTCAACATCTGTTGATTGCTGATGTACTGCAACCTGCTGTGAAGTAAGCCCACTAATGGAGCACATTAATACTTTCCAAGCAACATCTAAAAAGAGAAACCAGGGCAAGCATGGGACGCCGTGTAACTCACTGCCTCACAGAGCTTGCATGCTATGCACCGCTCCTCCCCACTGGGATAACGGCGCAGTACGTGCTCGCCTCTGAAACGTGGACTGATTGGACCCTTCTCAAAAGGGTAGTTGATCTGCACACAAATACTGCTTAACAGCCCCTTGGGGCACCCCCGTTTTCCATGGGTCTATCACACACCAAACTTTGTCGCTGCCAACAGCAGGCTCACCGTTACTTTGCGATCGAAGAAGGCTTTCAGGGTCAAATTGAGACCTCTAAACATCTCTGTCAGGAACAGTGTTTGCGAGCTTTCATCGATGACTGCAGCAACAAGGCTCACAATCAGTTACAAAGGCTTGTGTGCACACCCGTGCCATGAACGCAGGCTGCAACGCTTGCTGCGTTGGCCGCACCTCCTGCCAGCGATTTGGGGGCCTCTCGTTGAGTTGGTCCATCTGCAGCAGTACCACAGACTTGAGAACAATTTGCACATCCTCAAGCCAAATTTGCAACATTTTAGAGTGCCGCGAACAGCATTTGCATCACAACACTCACAGCCCGGGCTCGCAGAAGCAAAGCCTGCATGACAAGCAGGTCCCGCAGAAGCTGCACAGCTAGGAAGCAGCCGAGATGTAAGGTGCTTAGATGTGTGTCTCAACATGCTGATACCCCAGCCTGTGTTCAAGCAGGTCTGCTGTGCCTAAGTGCCTGCGCTGGTGCTGCAAACATTGCTATTTGTGTGTGTGTGTGTGCAAGTGACGCAAGAGGTTTGGTTCAATAGCATTTAGTATCTTGGATATTAGTCACCTTGTTGCACAACACTCGTTTATGACACCTGTCATACGGCACTTTGCTAGACCTGCCGGGCATTGTTGGGGATTGTCAACAAGACTGAACCCCTTCTTGGAGGCGAGCCATATTTCTGGCTTGAGTGTCATCTCAGGCGTCAGCCCCAGCCTCCTGCATCAACAGTGCAGTTTGTCTTAGTGGTGCGTTGCAGTAGCCTTCTTCGATCTGTTCCAGGCACATCGTTTGCTTCTGACTCCGTGATGCTACACCCGACTGCATGCGTGTCTTCGTAATGTGAGCTGCCGACCCGCCCGCTGCGCCCTCTGCAGTTTTAGATCGATCCAGCTGGAGCTGAGCCGCTGTCTCTTCCAGCAGAGCAGCAGACGAACTATGCTCATTCGGTCATGTACAAGACTTTATATCGGGTCTACTTTGTTCGCTTGTTGCTTCTTGGTGCGTTTTCCTCTGTTTTGTTTACAGATGTGTGTCTGATACGACTTACTTGCTGAGACGTCAAGATTGCTCCTGGTTTGCTCTCGGATTGTGAATGCCACGTACTTGCCGGTGCTTGAAAGGCCTTGGTCATTGCATGTCTGCTGTAGGATTACAGCTGCCGCACGCATGTTTCCCCCTCAACAGTCTTTTGCACTTCAGGCAAATATACAGAGCCTTATTGAAGCACAATTACAAGGCCTGCCTCAGGAGCAGCATATGTGCCAAGATCTGGGGCTTCAGGGGGAATGTGTGGAGACAAACAACTGTTTGTGCTTGTGCTATACAGTTCATGCAGAAGGCACAGATGTAGAGGCTGCATACTTTGGCGAGCTTGGGTATGAATTGCAGCTGTACAGCCCATACATATACAACCTGCACACACTAGGTAGCCTCAAGAAAACAATTGGTCCCTATGGCTCAGCAGCCTACAACTACTTCTCCCCAAACCATACAGAAGCAGAGTCAAGGCGCCACAACTGCCAGGGCACATATGTGCATCACAACCCTCATCACATGCCTTTCAACTATCGCAACTGGCAGCCACCGCCATACAAGCAGCATTATAAGAATAACTTGCTGGTCTTTGACAAGCCGCTATTGATCATCCATAACAAATTCACTTGGGAATGGGCAGAACCGCCAGCAAATTTCATTGACATCCCAACATTGCTTGAGCTGGTCACAATGCTGAAGCCCCATTTCGCCATTATGTACATACGACCTTTGGCGCATGCACGCGGGTACTCCTTGGATGACAGTGACATGCTGGAGTTTGACGATCATGATACCCTGAGAAGGAAACATCCTGAGGTGCTATTGTTTGATGAGCTGTTGAGACAATATCATGAGTATGATTTCAACAGGCTGCAGCTGATGCTGCATGCCAACTGTGACCATTTCATCAGTGTCCTGGGGGGGAATGCTGTCATAGCCTCTTACTTTGCTGGTGTCAATGTAGTGTATGCAGTAAAGGGTCATGAGACGGAGCATACCACAGAATATGGCGAGCTGTATCGCCATTTTGCAGTGCATTCTGAGCAAGCAATTGTTCACAGGGTGAGGGCTTACTCTGAGCTGCTGGACTATGTCAGACAGCACTATCTGCCAGAGGATGCTATTGTGACGCACTGACATTGCAAGTGTCCTGAAATGCAGTGTAAAATCGCCAGTCCTGTCAACACAATGATTGTAATGAAGGTTCGACCTACGATGAAGGCTGGACTGTATGATGAATTATGATTAATGTGAAGAATTAAGGGCCGGTATGTGATGAAGCCCGTCTGCAGCTGAACAATACTGTGTGCTAGGCCTGGCTTGAGGAATCCGGTATTCAGGTGTCTGCAGAGTCAAAAATTGCCGTGTAGGGTGCAAGTACTGGTGCTCACCTGCGCATGCGGCGGCTGGCCTCTAACTTCTAGACACCTGCCAGGTGTGTCACTGCATGATAGCTTTGCTTTGCTGGCTGGAGACACAACAAGCCTCTGCAAGTTCTGCACGAGCTGTGGAACATCTGTGTTTGCAGGAACAGACAGTCTGGCGCTGACAATCCAGGCATACACATCCAACATCTTTGTTACAAGCCTATCCCAGCAACACATGCACTGCCTGTGACGAAGCATCAGGTATCCAGTCAATACGTATCGTGCACTTAGCTGTCAGGAATAACATATGACTCATTTGTCTCTAGAACACTCGTGATGCGTCTGTCTGCATGCGGATGGCACTCTATTAGTAAAAGCGAGTGATTACCGTACTCGTACTAATGTTTCTCGATTTAATAATTAATTATTCTGAGGCCGAGCCGACATAAAAGCATTACATTCATTATTATCGTCTTCCGATGTTTCTTAAAATTATTCCAATATTTTCTCAAAAGACCGCGATTTTGAGCGAAAGCTTGCTCATGCTTAAGTCAGTCAGCTGCTGCAAGCTTCAGCCCCTTGAGCTCAGACTGTGAGCTGGTAGATGCTGAGACCAGCAGCACCATGTCTATGGGTTCAGGGTCTGACTGTGATGCCCCCATCACAGAAGACAGCAGTG
>JAABUP010002385.1_pt1 | contig 36443 bp, 39 predicted proteins | sample 5559201 | NCBI WGS metagenome assembly JAABUP01 (sample SAMN10711887, study PRJNA513373) | rock metagenome | isolation source: Antarctica rocks | place: Antarctica
TCTGAGCGGCTGCTGTGTGCTGCATCCTGTGACGAATGTGGTGCAGGAACTGGGCACTGCTAGCCACTTTGGCTGTTGGGGTAGCCAATAGAGCAGCATTGAGGCCTGGTTTCCTGCTGATCCACAAGTCTGTCTTGAGCAACCTGTACTTGATGCCAGCAGCCTCCTGCCATCTGCTGCAGCTCCAGGACAGACTGTCATATCTGTGCTCACATGGACGCCCTGCTTGCAGGCCGTCCGCTGCCTGCTGGCTGTGAACAACTGCTGTGAACAGAGCTTTCCTCCCAGGGTCAAGACCAACAATGCGTGCAGGCTGCACCAGGTGCCTGTTAGGTAGGCCCTGGACCCATTCACCTGCTGCTGCCCTGCTGCCCTGCCGCTTGCGCTTTCTGTTAGGTGCAGGTGGTGGTGGTGGTGCTGCTGTGTTTGGTTGCGTGAGTGGCTCAGCAAATGGCTGGAACATGAGCACACTGACACTGATCCCATCAGTCTGTACCTGGAAGTTGAAGCGGCGTCTGCTTTGCTGTGCCCGCTTACTGAAGTTGATGCAGTCAGTGTACTGACTCCACCAGCTCTCTTGATGTTGGATGAACTCTTTGGCTCCTGTGGCTGACGTCAGCGATGGCACATTGGGTATGCTTGCAGCCATCAACAGCCTGCACAACAGATACACAGCGCACGTCACACACATGACATATACGCTTCTTGCACGAAAGCAGGATGGCTCGATTTGCCATTGCCTGACTACTGTGGCTCATGACTAGTGCTTGCAGTGTCGTATGTCAGTTGTGTAATACCCCTCTGTCTGGTGAAACTTGTCAACATAGCATCATGCTACAATGCTTGTAGGGTTGTGCAAACTACATGTATACTATGGCAGGCTGTGGTTACAGAGCATGCCATGTCTTTGCAAACAGCAAGTAGTGCTTACTTTTGGAGCGATGTTGAGCTAATTGTTATATACTGGGTTTGGTTGCTGCTCTGCGGCAGCATGCTGAACAGCCTGGGTGCCTCAGGCATGTCTTGCGCCTCCTCGAAGTCTGACAAGATCAAATGAAGCCATGGAAGATAGGACTCTGGCTTGCGCTCCAGGGACCAGTCTGTCACCGGCAGTGGACCCATCAATTGTTGCATGGTCACCACCAGGTACTCAAGAAATTGCCTGATGTGTAGGGGTGGTTGAACCAAGCTGGGGTATCTAGGCAGCAAGTCCCAGATGCTGGTGATGTTGTCTGCTGCTGCTCGGCACACAAACTTGGCCCAGGAGCGCACAAACTTATATTCCATGTTGGCAAAAAACGCCTGCTGTCTGAGCTGCAGCCGGATCCAGCTCAATGTTCTACTAAAGTAATTTGTAGTTATATGGTTGCGGGCGTTGGTGTGGGCCATCAGAGACGCTGCATTCAAAATCTGCACAGCACAGTGCACGATGCTCAGTGTTGTACAGAAAGCCCAGCAGTTTTTCGAAACAACCGCATCAGACAGCCTCGCGGATGACCTGCAAAAGGCATCACTAGCTGACAAGTCCTCCGAGGAGGCAGTTGTGACAGCAGAAGATTTGGCAGACACAGAGGCAGACAGAGATGATCTGCCGGATCTTGCAGATGACAAGGCTTGGCTGGCCTTGGAAACTCAACCCTTCTGGTATGGCAATGATTGTTGGGCATTCTTATGAGTAGGCAACGATTTGCAGCACCTGCAAATGTACGTTGATTTTGCTTTGCAACAAGTCTCACTTCTAGACTGGTTGCCTTGCAGGTCCAAAGCCAAGACACAGATGGAAGCCAACCTCAAGAAGGGAGGATACGGTCAGATGTTGACGCCAGCTCGGCAAAACGCTTTGTATCTAGGAAATATTGTACCCATGATAGCAGAGGTTTCCAAAAATGGAAAGCATGAACTGGACACCAGAGATGCCAAAAAATGGCTGCAACGCCACCCTGCAGATGTGCCAGGCGAGATGCAGGTGAGGCTGCACTAGCATCAGAAACCTATCTAAATGAGCATGAACAGCAGCTTCTGTCATGAGCAGTTCAATGTAGAGGTAGTCCATGCCTGATCATGCATGGTGGTCATGTAAATGTCGCTGCTCATGTTGAAGCCACTTGTGCACAGGAATGACGCAGCTTGCGTCCCAGGCCTACATGTGTGCGCGACAAAGTAGGCTAGCTCAATGTGAAGTCTGCAGTCCCTGATTTGAGTGTTGTGTTCTCTGCAGAGATGGTTGGCAGACCTGTCAACCATTGCAAACAGAGAGGTCACATTGTATGACGAACAGATTACTGTTGACCACATCATCCCTCGTAGTATTGGCGGTCACAACCATCCTCTGAACTATTACCTTATGTGGGGCCCCTTGAACAGCCACTTCAAAGGTTGGTGGAAGGCTGAAAAGGTGGCGTACATTGGTGCGAAGGTTGTCAAGACGGCAAGGGAGTATACTGAATGGTTTCGAGACAAAGCAAAGCTTCTGCTGGATCCGTATGATTTCATCACTAGTGGGAAGTTTCAGTCACCGGGCCAACGTTGAGCTTTTGTGGTATGCTCAAAATGGCACGGTTTGCATGCAAAGTGCTTGACTTTTGCGTCTACTTGTAGGACTCTGTCTGTGTTGCTGATTGCTATTGCCAGTATGGTTTTTGAGGAACGTGTATACACACTCAGTCAATCATTTGGTGTCAGACCTAGGTGAGACGATGTCAAATGTCGACACTATGCCGCATGCATCGTATGACAGCTCATATGGATAGCCTTAACGTTGTTGAGTGCATGTGTGTGCCTTGCAGTCTGCATCTGCAAGCCTGATGCAACATTCATGACTAACACAAGCACATGCACACGTCCCTGTGAATTTTCGCTCAGTCATTCACTCCTTCATTCATTCATCTTCCATCCATCCCAAGCTCACCCTACGAATCCCCGGAAGCAGATGAGGCGTCCCAATCATGTTTCTGAGCGTATGTACAAGATCCCAGCTGTCTTGACTAATCTACCAAGTGCCCACCGCTACCCACCGCTACGCCAAATCTGTGCCTGTTGCAAACTTTGGAGGTCAATAGCACGAAGACCTGCATCGGGTGCAGCAACTGCGTCTCGCTGCCCGTTCGGCATGCTTGATCAGGATAGGCACTGCAGATCCGCAAGCTGCAAGGGTCACAAAGGAAGTTGCAACCACCCCTTGACAGAGCAGCGTCGCAGGCCTGATGTGATCCTCGAGGTAAGTCTACAACGAGCAGCATGCGATGCCATGGCTTGCTGGCACATTCAACGCAAAAGTGCGTGTGACAGTTGGAGGATAGAGTCAGGAGCGTGCAAGCAGAAAACCAGTTATTAGGACGCCTGGTGCAAGACTTCCAGGTACTTTGACGACTCGCACCTCAACGCAAACCATATTCAGGCAACTTCATATCGTAAAACTGGCTGCAGGCAGAGAAAGAAAAGCACCTCCAAATCTTGTCTGCAGCGACCGAGGCTCAGCAGCAAGCAGAGCACAGTGCAGCGCAAGACAAGCAAAGAGCACATGACCTACAGCACCAGCTTGCTGCTGCACAGCAAGAACAGCAAAGGTTGCCAATGCTGCGCATGCATCAACGTTGGATCAGATCTGCTTGTTGTATGTTGGCACAGTGACTCACACATCAAACCCTGAACTTAGTTGCTAAAGCACCCCATGTCACGTGCAGGCTGCGAAGCAGTCACAAAGCTCAGGCTAGTGCTCTAGAGAAATCACGTAGCATGCAGGACGACATGGCAGATGTTTTGCTATCCCTCAAGGTTTGTTGTGTACACAACAGTGGTCACAACTGTTGATTCACTGTCTGCCTGCTTCCGGCAGATTTGTGCCTATGATGCTGACAGTGACTTGCTGCAGCACAGCAAGAGTCTGAAGATAGAGGATGCAGGCTGCTAACAGCCACCAAGCGTATGTCAATTGTGAAGGACAAGCTGAAGCATACTGAGCGCCATCTGGCAGATGCACAGCAGCAGAGGAGCTGCCTTGAGGAAGAGGCAAGGTGCGACTTCTTGCCAGAATATAGCTGAGCTACTGTAGCAACAGCCTGCAATGTGCGCCAAAAGTGTCCACCTGATCTTGTGAAGAGCGCCAGTCCCAGATTGCTGCGTTTACACCCACTCACAAGCTGTAACGGCGGATTCAAAAACAGGCCACACTGCTGAACTGGTCAGCTCAGGATGCACTCTTGTCTAGAAAACACCATGGACAGACAGTCCATGTAAAGCTCAGCTCCAACCTTTTCAATGTTCCATGTCTTGAGTAGGTTGTATACCTTGGATGTGTACATCTAACATGCTACTAGTGTCGTGCCATGCAGCCCTATCATGCTGTTTGTCCCCATGTAGGTCTGAAATGTGCAGTCATCAACAAGCCATCAGCAGCTTGAAAGGTGAGAATGAGCGTCTGCGAGGAAAATTGAGCAGCACGCAGCAACAGCTGCAGGAGGCCCTGTCCACACACGGTCAGCTACTCACCCCTTGTGCACCCATCACCCTCCCGTGATTGACATGCCCCTCCCCTGTTGTGGCACCTGTCACGGTTTCTTTGTTGTGCTGACACTGCGTGCGTCAGGAACCCTCGCGAGGACTGTCCACCTCTGCATGTCTGTTTTGAGCTTGGAAAAACGGAGAAGCCAGGAGCGCATGGCTGAGAAGCACATGGCTGACAATGCAACCTTTGCATGACCCAACTGCGATGGGTTGGACTCACACCCCCAGAGAAGCCATATGTATATGAGCTCAGCAGGCTCGCTGCCTGAAAAGCTGCTACCGGTTTCAAGAATTTTTGGCTCATCTCTTTATTTGTTTTTCTTTTTACAAGATATTTTCCCTTAGTACTCTGTACGGTAGTTCCTAACAGTAGAACCAAAATAGGTTTAACTTGCTCTGTTGCTGCCGGCAGTCAGCATCAACAGGTTAGCCTTGTAGTGCAGAGTCAGATGCTGCTGCAAGTGGGGAGGCCTACCACAGCTTGCAAGCTCGTCAGCAAGCACTTCAGAGCTCCTTGGCCCAACACACTGTCTGCAGCAATGCATCACAGCACAGCCTGCAGCAGCAGGTGCAGTCTCTGCAGTCACAGGTGCAGGCTGTAAGGCAGGAGCGAGATGTTGCACTGGCTGGCTTGAAAGCTCAGATGTGTGATGAGAAGAGGAAATGTAGCCTGCATGTTGGGTTGTCACAGGTCAGCCATCACCATGCAGTGTGCCTTGTCACAGTGTGTGTCACTCATGCTAACTAGCAGAGGTGTATCTTTTGCAATCACAGAAGTGACAGAACAGCGTTTTGCTGCAATGACCAAAGCAAAACTGGTTCACAGGGAAAGCCTGTCACCTCTCATTCTTTGCACCAGATGCCATGGGCTCTGGAATTCAGTGTTGCAGTGATGCTGACGCTGCACAGCATTGCTCTCCTCCGGTATCATTTGGGTTTGAGCCATGGTCAGGCGGTCATAGTGTGGTGGTTGCAGATTGGGGAGGTGAGGCAGCAGGTGGTGGAGGCTCACAGGCGCTGCACTGATCAGCAAGCAACCATTGTGCAGCTGCATCAACGTCTGCTTGACTCCCAGCAACACCTGCAGGCAAACTCTCCTATGCATCCATTGCTGATGCTCCTTGGTCTGCTTCTTCAAAACGAGCACAGCTCTTCATGGAAGTATCAAGCACAGAATCTTCTTACCTGGGCTCTGCCAAAAGCGGATTGCATGCAGAACCATTTTGGTAACCTGCATTGAGTCTTCCGGTCCACAAACACATCACAGCATCGCCATGTCAGGGGTTTGTGCAGTGATGTCACAAGTCGTGTGTGTTATGATGGCATATCCCAAGGAACTGCCATTGGGCAGCAATGCGCAAATGCAGCATCTACGTGCACTTGACATGCATTTTTTCTCGTATAGCTTTTGGATTTGCAATCTTAATTGCGCCACGTACTGTACAGGCAAAAGAGACGCAAATGCAAGAGTGGCGTATGCATGCAAGGAGGCAACAGCACCTGAAACAGGGCTCTCAAGTACAGCAAGATGCACATACAGATGTGGTGGCTGCAATGCCATCCACAGATCAGGTACAGTCAGCTAGCAGCAATACAAAGCTTCTGCCATTCGCTTGTGAAGTGGCTGACAGTTTCAAGTTGTTGACATGATCAACAGGCCAAAGCATGCATTGTTTTCCTGAGCTGTGACTGAGTGTGCTTGCTGAACAGGCAGCAGCTTCTAAGCCTGTGAGCGACATGGAGGTGGCTGCCAACACACATGAGCAGGCAGCAGTGTCAAGAGATACATTGGCAGCAGCCCGCGATGCTGAGGTTTGCGTGATGCGCACACTGCAGTCTGAGCTGAGAAGGTCAGCAGTTGCATCAAATTGCATTCAGTGTCTTTGAATGGCACAGGCTACAGGCAGCCGCAGTTTGCATCGCAACTGAGCATAACTGCTTTCCTCAGAGAGATTTTGTGCCAGCATGTCAACTTGCACATGCAGAAGCAGCAAGCTTCAGAGTGCAGCATGCCTGCATGTGCTGTTGGCTTCGACAGGTGGCTTTGAAACATTCAGACGCTTATTGTGATGGTGTAGGGTGCATGTCCTGGAGCGCATGTGCTTGAGTGATGTGGCAGAGATCAACACCCTACATCATCAGCTGCGCGCTTCCCAGCAGTCTGCCTGGTCTTTGAGAGACTGCATGCTGAGATCATCTATGCATCAGACTAGTTTACAGCTTCCAATGTCTGATGTTGCACTGCCAGCCCTGTGTTTGCCTAGTCACTAAGTTTGCTCGACAAGACACTTATGCCCCTGTCCTTACATTGTGTTCAGAAAACATAGAGCCTCTTTCTGTTCTGTTTTGGCACGTGCATGCGCAACATTGATATCAGGAGGTCGTTCTTGATCTGCAAGCATGTCTATATGTCACTTGTGATGCAGCAGGTTTATTTAACAAAGACTGGCTCTGTACAACCAAGACTCCAGAAGATAACGTCAGCAACGCTTGCTTGGCTTACACCACAAACCAAGCACAAACAAGCCGTCAAATGCTGACAGTCTCTGGGATGTTGAAGGAGCCTTGTCTCAGCAAGGGCTTTTGGTTGCCCTATGAATACTGGCTGAGGACAAGCATGCTCCAGGCATGGCGCCATGGCACAAAAACCTTAGCAGCCGATTTGACCAAATCAAGCCTTGCTGTTTAGGACTGCCTCTAGGACCGCGCTGAAGTCATCATCTGATTTGTTCATTTGCTTGGCCTGCACATCATGCATGGCAGCTACGTTGCCCCATCCCATTGCAGCAGGTAAGATACTGCTCACTTGCATTGGTTTTGTCACCGCAGTTAGCATTTGCTGTCAACAACTTGCAAGTAACATGGCTGTCAGCAAAAAACACTGGTGTGAGTGAAAGAGAAACTGTGCTCCCTGCGCACCTGTTCATACAAGCCATTGGCTGCGGCAGCAGTGGGCAGCTGCTGCCCATGCTGGTGAGCCAGCTCTAGAGCCAGGCGCATGTCCTTCTGCTGATGCTTCAAGGGAAAAGCTGTGGGGTACTTATGCTCCTGCATGCTAGGCCCCTGCAGCAGCAACCCTTATGAGCCTTCAATATGATGCATGGTCTGATGCTTCTGTTGCTGCTGCCATTGCTGCTTCTGTTGCTGCTGCCATTGCTGCTTCTGTTGCTGTTACTATTGCTGCTGCTCTTGCTGCTGCCGCTGTAACAGGCTTTTGCCTTAAAGTGTAGTGGAAAGGTCTGTGCATTGACGGACGGCAAGCTATGTTGTTAACACTGCAAGGGCATACCTTCATTTTGAACATGGGGTTTGCCATGACCCCCAGCCCAAGCACCTCTAGCAGCTGCTCCTGACTCAGGCCAGACTTGTCTGCTAGCGTCAGGCTCTCCGCCAGGGTCGCCATCATGGTTCCCATTGCCATGTTCACAACCAGCTTCATGTTGGCGCCATTTCCCACCTAAACAATACAGATAATAAAATCACTTTCCAGCTTCATGTTGGCGCCATTGCCTACCCGAGGCCAACGAAGGCCTGATGCAGACACTCTCTATGCAATGGACTGCCTTAATCAAAGCAGCTTGTTGGCTGAGCTAGAGATGACGGTGTTTTGGTTGACCAAGCCTGGATTTGCTGATGCAAGAGTACTCATATCGCAAGTAAGGAGTGCATGCACCCACCTCTCCTAGAAAAAACTGGGCTTTGCCCATGACCTTCAGCAGGGGAGTGGCCTTCTCATACAGATCCTTGTCTCCTCCACACAGGAAGATGAGCTGCCCCTTCTCAGCTGGCTGCTTAGAGCCTGATACAGGTGCTTCAAGATACGTCGCACCTGTGGCCTTGATTGCCTGCGGCAGCAGATGAAATTTCAGCTTATCGCAGACTGCTCGCCGTATGCATACCGTTTTCTCTATTGTGGACTAATTTGTTGAAAGTCGAGAAGACAGTGTAGATTGGACAGCAATTCACATTCAGCAGGCTGCGAAGACAGCAAGTGACAGCACCTTTGCTATTTTCTGAGCAGTTCCAGCGTCGACGGTGGACACGTCAACATACCCCTTGCCTGCATCAGTATTGCCAGAAATGTTTGGTATGAAATGCTTAGCAAAGATGGATGGCCAAAGCATACATGAAATTGCAGTGCTGGTGTTGCTAATAATGCAGGCTGACCTGCTTTCATGCCAGCTGCAATGCCATCGGGCCCTGTAGCCACAGCTTCTGCTGCTTCAGGGTCAGCCAGCATTGCCACTGTAATGTCACATTGTTCAGCCACAGCCTTAGCAGACTCTGCCACCTGTACAGCAACATGAGTCATATTGCATGCACATGACTGCAAATACACCAAAGAAAATCTGGGGGTCACATGTATTTTGGCCAACATACAGCTGCAATGCACAGAGTCTCAATCCTCTGCTAGGAGCAAGATTGGCAATCGAAGCATTGTTCACCTTAGCACCCTTTTCTTGTAGGGCTTTGCATTTGTCCTTGTTCCTGTTCCACACTGTGAGATCATAGCCATCCTTGATCAGATTCTCGGCCTGAGGACACCACAGCAATTGATTGCCCATTGAATTGACCACCTCATGGCAAGTCAGCTACACGTGTGGACTTAAGATTGGGTCAACATGCATGCATATGCACACGCACCATAGCTAAGCCCATGATACCAATGCCAACAAATCCAACTTTCATTTTGTCGGACGCCTCAACTTGAGAAGCAGAAATCAAGCGCGATGATGATAATGCTTGAACGACGCGCAGGGAACGAAATGCTGGAAGCAAAGATGGTCTGCGATTGTATTGACGGCTGTCTCTCTGAGGCTGCGCACAACGGGGGTGACGACACAAACGCAGTACAGACTGTGATCGGCTGTCAAGTCTGTTTGATTGGGCCGTAAATGTTTTCTGCAGAACGTCCATGACAGGAAAATTTGCTTCTTGCGAACATTACGAGCTTAACGATGAATTGCAACCCTAATGAGCTGGGCAACCCTTTAGCGAAGCTAACTAATGAATGCACAGCGCTGAGCAACAGGTGCTTGCATTTGTCGCGTCTATCAGCGCTTCGTCATGCCCAGCGAAGAGGAAACACACTGTTCTGACAGAAAGGAGCACAAACACAAGCATAAGCACAAGGAACGTGACCGCGAAAGGGACAGAGACAGGCACAAAGATCGTGAACGCGGCAGAGATAGAGACACAGGCAAGGATGTAGACAAAGTTGATGCTGAGCGTGATAGCAGTCGGAGGAACGACAGAGACAGAGATCATAAACGAGACAGACGTGACAGGCAAAAAGATCAGAGCCAGGACACCAGAGAGAAGCCTGCAGACAGAAGCGTTGGTGGTGTACGTCAGGCAGAGAGGCGCAGTCCCCGGCCTGCTGATGCGCGTGATGATGATGATGATAGACATGCTTCACATGTGGACGCACCTGAAGCAGTCACTGAACCTGCCAGCACTGCAGTAGAAGCACAGCCAGCTGCTGAAATTGCAGCCATCAAGCCCAATGTACAGGAGTCTGGCGGGGAAGTGTCCATGTCCATTGAGGAGACTAACAGGTAAATGCAATTGCCTCACTACCATGCATTGCTGCAGACAGCAAGACACCTTACACGCACAATGTACTATTTGCATTGTGTTGCAGAGTCCAGCTCAAGTTGCATGCAGCTTCTCTGACAATTTGTTGCTGTGATTCTTGGATCTTGATGATGCAGCTGGCACTTGTTGCAGGGTCCGCATTTCACTCGGCCTGAAGCCATTGTCCATGGACAATAGTGCTGACACAAAGCGCAAAGAGTTTGATGCCAGACAGAAGGTTCAAGCTGAGCAGGAGAAAGAGGCACAAGCAGCTGCTTTGCTTGAGCGGGTCCAGAAGTAAGTTTCATGATTGGTCAGGCAATTCCTGATTACAAACATAGCATTCGTGCTCTTGCATTGCACCAAGGTCTGACTACATGGACAGGCCTCGTCACGTTGGCGTCGTCACGGTGGCTGCTCAGTACTATACCAACACATCTCTATCCCTAAAATGGGTGTGCAGACTGTACTCGCCACCTACATACATTCAAAATCTGTTGGTGGCAATTGCAGGAAACGGGAGAAGCGAAAAATGGAGGAATCTCTCAGGAAGGTGAAGACACTTGGGCAGGCAGATGAGGACATAGATGACCTTGCCAAATGGGTCACCAAGTCTCGCACCAAGGCAGAAGAAGAAAAGGAGCTGGCACGGGAGGAGGCTCTTGCTGCAGCAGAGCGTCGTCAAAATGAACAGGTTTGTGCATATAGTCCGGCAATCTGCATTCACATCATGTTTTATGTTTATTGAAACAGCCAGCTGGTAGAATTGCTTTTGACCCATAGCAGTGGCTGCATCACACCCAGCAGAACGGCATGCGCCTTGCTGACTAAGCATATTAGTACACTTCAGCTCACTGTGACAGAGCCAAGGAGCACCACTGACTTCAGGTGTTAGAACGTGATGGATGTCAGAAGAAAGCAAGCAGGTTTTGAATCAACTGTGTCAATGGGCTGCCTTTTGCCATTGATGTGATGTATAGGAGGAAGAAGAAGATGAAGAAGCACAGCTGCGTGGTCTGAAAGGTCTGAAGGTGAAACACGGTGCAGATGAGCTGCAAGAGGGTGAGACCATGATCCTGACCCTGGCAGACAAAAACATTCTGGATGACAAGGGTGACCTGGATGATGAGGAGCAGGATGAGCTCGAGAACGTGCTTGCAGTATGTCATTGAAAGCTCCTGTACATTGCTGAATGTATCTGGACCCTCACATCAGAGTTGCCGATTGCATCTTGCCCAGTGTGGCTTTGGAAGCCAGCTTCATGCTGATGCCTCGTCATCAGTTCTCATGTCGTTTGAGCGTTGATGGGTTTTGTTGAAACAGACAGTGTCTGAAAATCAAGGTATCTGTTGCTGAGCATGAAGTGATGAACTGTGGATGATGTTCAGGCTGAGCATAAGAAGCGCAGCAAGGCACGCAAGGAGAGCCAGAAGCCAGCCTCTCGTTTTGAGGAGGACCCCAAGAAGCGCGGCCTTCTGAACAAATATGATGAAGAGGAAGAAGAGGCTGCCATGCTGATTGGGGAACAAGGTCAGTAAGTTACATGAAGTGTACTGTGACTTGCTCTGTGCACAGAGCACTAGCATGCGCCACATCTACACTGTTTTGCTTTACACACAGAAGATCCTCTGCCCATGCAAGTGTCTTTGAAAGGGCATCAGACATTCAGTAGCAAGAGATTATGGCAAAAACAGCCAGCATGTAGGCTGCAAGATGTACATTTTGACACATCCTATCTGTCTTGGATCCTCTCCTTGTTGCTGTGTCTGCCAGCTTGTCACTTCTGCTTGTCAGCTGTTGTTGTTGTGAAGTTGCTGGTAAGCAGGGTTTACAACTGTTTTCACTGAAGTGCATTTGGTCTGTATGGCACAGGAACAATACATGATGAAGCCCGGCAGCGACAAGAGGAGATCAGAAGCAAACTGGTGAGTGTGGATGCCAGGGCCAGGCCTGCCTTTGACCAGGCCAAAGACTACTACACCTCAGAGGAAGCAGCCCAGTTCATGAAACCCAAGAAGAAGGTAGGTGCATGTGATGTCAGCCTCAGCAAGCGAAGGCAGTTGCTTGCATGGCTGAAAGCATGCAGGAAAGCACACATTATCTACCGTATCATCCAGCCCTCAGTATGACTTGGCTGTGGCATGTTACTGGCTGGAGCATCTTTACAGGCTGCTGTGTTTGATCTGGACTGCAAACATGCAATTGCTGTGTGTCAGCTGCTTATATCCACTTGACATAGTCTCAGGAACTGCTGTCAGTGTCTGTAAGCAGAATTGATCCGAGGGCACTTTTGGCATTGTTTGCAGCCAACATTACCCTTTGGGAGTGCCTGGTGCAGACACTTGTTATGACTTTTGGTGCAGGTGAAGAAGAAGGTGCGTGTTCGCAAAGCTACAGAAGACGAAGGTGCTGGCCTGGACCTAGCAGCCCTGGAAGCTGAAGCAGCAGCTGCTGGCACATCTGACCTGGGGTCCAGAAAAGAGGCTGCTGGCAGAGAGGCGCAGGTCAAGCAGGCTCAAATTGCAGATGAGGTCCGCAGGCAGTCCAAGTAAGTCCAGCTTTTGACACGCTGTGACCAGCCTTGGTAGATGAGTTGCACAAATATGCATGACCTGCTTCGTGTTGAATTAATGAGAAGCTGTACAGCACTGGTGGCACAGTTTCTGAAGGTTGTTGTGCTGAATGACGTACACAGCAACTGCCAACCTCACATGGCACTGCTCAATCAATTCAACATGCTTGTTGCTTGACAATGCTTGCCAAATTGTTTGTCTGCATGATTGCTATTTCTGTGAAACAAAGGTCACACACGGTGTATGATGTGCTTCTGACAGCAAGACCGTTGCTCATGGTGCAGATATGATGCTGCACTGGAGAAGGCAAACTATGCTGCCCTGGCAATGAAGCAACAAGCTGATCAAGATGATGTCATAGGTAAATCATCCCATCATGCCAGTGCACGTGGGTCAGCCTGCTTCGACATCCTGGTCTTCTCGCAATTTGACCAGACTTTCAGCCAACCAAATCAACAGCCTGCAGCTTCAAGCCTCCACCTTCAACATGTTTGCACAGGGCCAGCCATTGCATACATCAGTTGCTGTTCAGGTGAAGATGACGATGATCTGTATGAGTCTTTAGCACGGGCAAGGAAGGCTGCTGAGAAGCAGCAGAAGGGAGGCAGCCTGCAGGACCCCTTTGCAGAGCAGCTGGCCAGTAGGCGTGAGGATGATGAGGCTCAACTTGCAATGGACACAGACAAACAAAAAGGTTTGCAGCCTCAATCCTTCTACAGCAGTTGCCTTAGTCAGGCAGAGGTTGCAGCCTCTGTGCTTTGCAGGCAACTGGCGTTTTGCTGCTGACCCTGCATCTTTGCATGCTTTCCATATGGTAAATCTTGCCTGTTCCTGACTCATTTGCTCCTTAGCTTTTCTAGCCAAACTCTACGCCAGTCAGGTAGCTATTCTGTTTGTGTTTCAGGCTTTGCAATCCTGCTTACACTTCAATTTAGCCATGTGTTTGTGTTTCAGGGTTTGAAATCCTGGTGACATTTCAATTTAGCTACACAGCTCGTTTGAGTGTGCAGGTGAGGGCCTGGAATTCACTGAGGCCTCAGAGTTTGCTCGCAGTATCCAGCTCAGAGAGCCTGAGGAGGCTGCCTCCCGCCCTGCTGACTCAAGTCACATGGGTGTTGAAGATGGCACAGGGCCGGCTGCCACAGCCCCTACGCCACACCCTCCATCTGCTTCTGTTCCACCCCATCCAAAACGCAACTCGCGCTCCAAGTACGAAACCCCTGCACTCGCATGCTGCCTTCCTGATGTGAACATGTACTGTTCAGTCCCCTTTGACAACACATGTATGACATCATATGTATAACCAGGAATGTCTATACTATTGCAGATACTGTTCAATGCTTATGTCAGTCGAATGCTGTGTTATCAGAAGGCAGTCAATGCATTGAAACGTCCAGTGCGTTGTGTGCACAACAAGCTCTGTCTTGATGGCTGGTGCTGACACAGGTATGGCAGCTGGGTTTCTGCAACAGGGGAGGATGGCACAGAAGACCAGGATGAAGAGATGGTTGATGTGCAGCCGGCTGCTGCTGCTCTTAAGGAAGAGGAAGGGGAGCAGAGCATGATCAGAGAGGCTGCTATAGGCAAAGGTACATCACCAAGCAAGATGTTGCATTCCTTCTTCTGCTGCCTCTGTATTGCTGTGCATGCATTGTATGCTGATGTGTACGACTCATTGTAAACTGCTATGTGCATTGCACGACCACATTGCATACTGATTATGTATGCTGCACCTGCTTGGCAGCAGTCCTCGAGGCTGGTTTTTCATGCAGGCAGTGGCACTGTGTAGCTCAACAGCCTGTGCTATGTGTGCATGTTGTCGCAAACCAGCTGCTGGCATCCAGCTGCAGGGCAAATAACACACTGGATGTGAGCGTTTTTGCAGGCATGGCAGGGGTACTGAATCTGCTGAAGGATCGAGGGGAGCTGACGCAGCGTGTGCAGTGGGCGGGGCGCACCAATGACATGAAGCCCGTCATGCTGCAAGGCTTGGAAGATGTGTACCAGTCAGGAGGGCATTCAGATGAGATTGCCAACAGAGTGGAGCTGGCCTTGACCCGCAGAGATGAGTACGGGAAGGTGCTCACCCCCAAGCAGGCCTTCAGAGAAGTCTCCTACAGGTAATCAAGCCTGTCTACCAAGTCACATTGGTAGCAAGAAAAGAAGAGAAGTTACTGCATCTTTCGGCGTCAGTTAAATGAGGAGCCCAGTGATATATCCAGGCTGCCCAGGTGTCACATTGGTGTTATGGCTTCAGTACTCTGAACAGACTACAGCTTCATCACATCCATGCATTGTCAGCATAGGTGTGCCGGCTTGTCACAGTTCATTACAGCACCTTGAAATGTATTTCAAATGCAGCTGACCTAGACAATGCATAAGGGTTGTGCATGGACTGTCTTCTTTCGATGCCTGCTTTGAGTGCTCCTTGTTAAGCAGGTTGGCCCATGCAGGTTTCATGGCATTGAGCCCAGCAAGAAGAGCAAGGAGAAGGCCCAGCGAAAGCAGCGTGACGAGATGGCTGCCAAAAAACTGGCCACTTCTGAACAGCCCACTGGCAGCTTCAACCACCTCAAAAATGCTCAGGTGATTGTACCATACATTCTTTGGTGCCTGCTGTACAATGATGCATTTAGCATCCCTGCTGCAAGCAGATCAACTGCCAGGCTTGTGACACCAGCAGCCGTCTACATATGCATCCTGCTCGCATCTGGTGATGCTTCATTTGTTTCCACATGCTCAAAGTGTTTCAGCTGTTCACAAGTCTGCCAACAGCTTGAATTTGAGCAGTAAGGTGTAGTCACCATATAAACCCATGGGCTTTGCACTGATGAGTCAGCGTCCCTCACACTGCCCTGAACATGTGCTCATGCACGCCCACAGGGTTGGAGCAAACCAGAGCGCAATGTATTTTCTTGCTGTCTTGCAGGCAAAAACCAACACCCCATATGTGGTACTCACTGGTAACATCAGACCTGGCCAAAGCAGTGATCCCAAGAGCGGGTATGCTACAGTGGACAGCCAAGTAGCTCTGACCCCAATGCTAGGCGGAGGCCGCACTCCTCTAGGGTGACCGCAAGGTTGAGGCCATGTTGGGAATCAGAAAGCGACCAGGCAACGGCAGCATGCCACCGCCAGCTAGCAGGCCAAATAAGAAGGCCAGACAGGACTAGCTTTGCTGATGTATAACTGCCACATTATGGCTCACATCAATCACGTCTAGACAGGTTACCAGTTGGCTCACAAGCCACTGTTCAGCATCAGCAGTCCAAGGTCTATTTGCTTGTGACTTGTAGCATGATGCTACACACTGTTGTCTTTAGACAGAACACACAATGTCACTTTAAAGCGATGCTGGGTTGATTGCAGCTGTTTCTTGAGCCTCCTGTGTTTGCAAGGTTGTAGACATTGCGAGGTCGTACACATTGCACCTGCTGTTTCAACTTGGAGTAGCTGTGATACTCATGGTCAATGGTGCACAGCAGACTGAGCTTATTACAATGTTTCATTCAGCAACTGTTTTATACTACTGTTGCTACCAACTAGGCGTATTGTCAGGAGCCCAGTGCAGTGATGGGCGCAACCAACCATATGGACCGCATATATGCTCAGCAGCCGAGCTGTGTTACAATCAGCAGTGTTGCTAGCAAACCTGTGAGCCTTCTACTTGATGCAATGACCGAAGACTTTCTTCACCACACCTACCATCCACTAGACATGTCTTCTCAGCTGGACAGCTCCTCAAGCCTGCTGCATCATGTAGCCTTCGGATGGACAAGTGGCGTTCTGCCCATTTTGCGGGCTAGTCTCGTCAACCAGCTTGCAGGATTGTAGCATACCGTTGTACGACTGCAGCGGTCATCTGTGCTGCTTGCATGTGCAATAAATCCTTGCCAGATGGCATGCCTGACATAGGCTACCGTATTTCATTTCATGCGATCTGTGTTTCTGTCCTTTGCACCTGTCATCATGCTAAGCAAGCCTTGAGCATCGAGGCTGTGCCAGCTTCTGATGCATGAGTAATTTGGCCGCTTTTGTTCTGGGCATTTATACTATATGTCCTCTGCTCCCAGATAAAACCGTTTCCAGGCATGATCAGTGCTTAATGATCACTGCACCACGCAACTTTGAGGCACTATGCAACTCAGCGTAGCTCTCGCCCCAGCGTCCAGTGTTTCGGTCTTGCATGAAAAGAGAATTTACAGACGAGTATGCGGACGTGGACGAGCTGCGCACCGACCCAAGCAGAGATCATTGATGAACGGAAGCAATCATACCCGTTGTGCTGCGCCAGAGTCCTTTCCCGAGCCTTTCACCTTGCATCACAGGGTCTTGCGCCCATTATGTTCAACAATTGCCACCGTCGTATTGGTACGATGGTCTGCACGTCGAACTTGGCCGGCCATGCATGCAAGTCGTTATCGATGTACCTCGTCACTTATCACGCGCCGTTGATGGGCAATAATAAATGTTAGGAAAATGAGGTGTTCATAACAGTACTCTTTATTGTGGCCTTGCAGATCATCTCCCCTGTATGTGCACCGGCCATGGGCGCCTCCTCTACCTACAGCCAGTCTCAGGAACTGGAAGCAGATTTACAACGCCTGATTCAATCACGCCTCGACACTGGCCAGGGTCCTCTGCCTGAGATCAGGGAACAGAAATCAGTGGTGAGCTCTTGGGCTGCTGTGATTGACCTTGCTTCATAGGCCGGTACACACAAGCTCCAAGCTTAAGCGCTTCAACATTATGCGATTGCCGTCATGCATGGGTCAATTTGTAGGCATGTTCTGCACTTACGGGCAAGACAGCGATCACACGACAGCTGATGGGAGCCACAAAAATGACACACATATAACTGAGCACATACAGACAGAAGCCATGCATGGTGTGACCTTTGTGTCAGCCAAGCAACACTGGTCAGCAAACTCATTCAGTTACTCAATCAGCCAGACAAATTACTTTTAGGCTCAGACCTACACTGGTCTGCATGCGCTACAGGCTTCTATAACAGCAGCTCTGCGCCTTAGCCAATGCAGTTCTGAGTGCTCCATAGAAACTCCTCCCTGACGAATCTCCATCATGTAACCTTCTGGTATGCGCCATGCAGCGCAAGGTTGGGCCAGAAGTGCAGAATGCTTTGGCCAAGCAGCAGGTTGAGCAGACACAAGACATGGCAGTCCTGCAGGAGCAGCTTGATGGCCTCAAGAAGACCCTGAACCAGCAGAAGGCTGCTGCGCATGCCATGGTACAGGTCAGGGCTCGGGCCAAGGCTACTTCTTACTGTTTTCCTGTTACATCTGGTGATTTATGACAGGCATTGGTATGCTAAGATGAAACTTGCATCACGACTGTGCTGAATGTGATGTACATGGGCACAAGGACTGCATCAACTATGACTCAAGCAGATGTCTGCATCAGCAACTGCCACACAGAATGTGTGGCCTGACTTCTGCTGCATTGGGAATGTCTCAGAAGATCCCAGCCCAGAATATTGCCCAGACATGCAATGCCAACAAACGCTGCTGATTGGCAGACCCAGAGCATGTGGATATTGTTTGTGTGGTCCAGATTGGTGGCGTATGCTGCTCTGCATCCTGTAGACTGAATATGTGAATTGATCATGTAAGGATGTATTTTGGCCATGCTTATATGTTACTTGTTTGTGAGGTTTCTTGTACTTGAGCTGTGCACCACAGCAGCTATTAATGCTGGTATGATCTATACTTGTAGAAACTGCCTGCAGATGTGCACAACTGCATACACGTGTTCCTGCTGACAGACACAGGTGGAGTTCATCAAAGAACAGCCCACTGGGTTAAGTGCATGCATGCTTCATGAAATGCCCTGAATGTTGCTGACTTGTGCGCTGTGCGTAGCTGCAGTCACTCCAATTGGCTGAGCAGGCACAGCAGCAGGCCAAGCAGGCACAGCAGCAGGCTGAGCAGGCACAGCAGCAAGCTGACCAGGTACAGCAAGCAGTTGTCAAAGTTCAGCAGGAGCAGCAGGCAGAGCAGGCCAAACCAGCAGTGCAAGCAACTGCACCGGCACCATCAGACCAGAAGACTAACAAAGACTCATCCTCCGGCTTCTTCTCGGCACGGGTGAATCTTGTGTTGGATGCAGCGAGTCAGAACTCGACTCTCGCACATCACACAGCTGTTGCTGCTGTCACACTCTTTGCACCAGTCACCTCTAGCTTGTCTTGTTATTTAGCATGTCTGTCTAGTTTGCAGCTGATATTCCTTGCTGTAGCTCCTTCCAGAACCCAACAACTTTGATTTCTCATAAGGTGCTGGCGGGGTCATTGAAAAATCACGCGCCAATCCCTAGTCGGCATCGTTCATGGTTGAGACTAGGATGGCATCTAATCGTCTTTGAGCCTCCAACTTTCGTTCTTAATAATGAAAACACTATTGGCAAATGCTTTCGCAGAAGGTTGTTTTTCATAAATCCAAGAATTTCAGACTACGAATGCCCCCGACTGTCCCTTGCTCCGGTCCCACAGACCAACGAGATAGGCCAGAGTCATTGCTGATGTATTCAGAGCGTAGGCCTGCTTTGAATACTCTTGTTGTGGCCTGTCAGCAATTGAAGCTAAACAGCCCACCTTGGTCATGCAATGCAACAGACAGCGTGTTGCTTTGACTCATGTGTGGCACATGCACCAAGAGAGCATAGCCTGTTGACCCTTGTCTATTGTTCATTGCATCTGCTAAGCCGGGTGGTGTTGTGCAGAACGGCTTGGGGGTGCTGTTTGCTATTGGCTGGTTTACTTTCCTGTACCTTCAGAACCAGGAAAAAGTGAAGACAGAACAGGAGCTTGCAGCGGAGCTCAGCCCTGAGCAATCTGTTGTGAGTGACCTCAAGCACCAGCTACGTTGTTGATGCATCCTATATGCAACATGACCACAATGAAGGAGTGGCAGTGATTGTGAAAGCTCAAAAGGTGTTCGGCCCAAGTATTGTTGCCAAGGCACCTCCTCATGGTCTGAGGAGACGAGGTCTGTTTGCATGGTGATGACAGAAAGGATTCATGCTATCACACATCTCACTACATACATAGTCACTACTTGCGCCTGGCAGATGAGTGGGCGTCATTTGCTTGCAAGCTGGTGTGCATGCATCTGCTGTCCATTTGACGATGCAATATGATCACACTCCTGCCCAGAAAATGTCGTGATATCCTGCAGGTAGAGACAGCACACCAAGCATTGGACGAGGAGCAGGGCAGGGAGAAGGTCAACTCCACGCAAGCCTCTCGTTGAGATTTTACAAAACAGCCTCGCAAAACACAAATGGCAGGTGAGGACGCTCGCACTTGTGCCTCCACGCACGAACTCTGTATGCGCCGGCAATCAGGATGTGTTTGTCAGCAATGCCATAGTTGACTGGCTCATGCATTGTTGCCTTGATCTGCCTCAAAAGTGCATCCTAGCCTGTGCTCTGTATAGTGCCACTAGCTTCCTGCTAAAGCCCTGAGTTGAGACCAACACACCATTTGTGGTGCTGACTGTAACATCAGGCCTGGCTAAAGCAGCGAGCCCAAGAGTGGTATCCATAGTAGACAGCTAAGTAGCTTTAACCCAGATGCTGGGCAGAGGCCCCACTCTTCTGGTGGATGACTGCAAGGCTGAAGCCATGTTGGGTGTCAGAAAGTGTCCAGGCAATGACAGTATGCCACCGCCAGATAGCAGGCTAAATTTGAAGGCCGTATCACTGCAGATGTGTTGATCGCGTGTACACTATCAGTCCATTAGTCAGCAGCAATAGAGCATCAGCAGCCTACTGCCTACTTGCTTGAGACAGGTAGCAGGATGCTCTATATTTTTTGCGTCGAGGCAGAATATAAGGTTGATTTTGAGTGATGCTGCATTCATTGCAGTTCTTTTTGATTACCCCTCAGCAAATTTGTGGGGTATTGTACCTGTCTTGCAGTGTTGTACCTGTCCCTTCAAATTGTGTCAAGACCTGACCAACTGTAAAGTACTTCAGCAATGGTGACAACGTACAGCACCCTGACTTGAAAATTTGCCTTGCACTGTAAAGCGTGATTATGAAGCTGTCCAAGCTGGCAACTACAGTGGCTCTACTAGTAGTAGCTGGTGCTTATTACGATTGCCCTCGGGCCACCTGCCAAAACCCGGGTGCCGCGGGGGGCGCAACGAGCCATCGCAGCAAAGCTGTTGGAGCTGCATCACATTCTGAATAACAGGACTTCCCAAGCAAGTCAAAATCCCCCTAGCAGCTGCCCCAGCATATAGCTCACATGCCCCCTGCTTTCAGATAAAACCGTTTACACGCGTGATCATTGCTCACTGCTCGCGCAGGAAAGGCACCATGCAGCTCAGCATAGGTCTCGCTCCAGCGTCCAGCATTTTGGGTTTGCATGAAAGGACAATTCACAGACGAATATGTGGACGTCGACGAGCTGCGTATCGACCCAAAAAGGGATTGTTAGCACACGGCCGTACTCACACCCGTTGTGCTGTGCCAGAACCCGAATCCGACCCTTCCACATTGTCTCATAAAATATTGCGCCCCGTGTGCTCAACACTGGCCTCCGTTACATTGGTACGAGAAACGCGTCGGTCTTGACCGTTTATGCATGCTTGTGAATTTCGACCTAGTTACGCTGGACTCATGTCCTTGACCCAAAGTCTGTGATGTTTTTAATCGCTTTCCTAATTGTGGCTTCGTAGATCCTGTCTCCTATTTGCGCACCGGCCAGGGGTGCAACCTCTACCTACAGCCAGTCTCAGGAAGTTGAGGCAGAGCTGCAACAGCTGATTCAATCACGCCTCAAGAATGGCCAGGCTCCTCTGCCTGAGCTGTCGCAGAAGTCACCGGTGAGCCCTTGGGCTGCTCTGATGGATCTAGTTTCCCAGGTTTATACACACAAGCTCACTTTGCCATTAATCCTGGGTCAACCTATAGGCACATTGTGCATTAATGGGCATGACAGGGATCACACGGCACTTTCAAAACATTTGGGCTACAGATGCAACATACATAAGGCTTTGAGTGCGAACAGACAGTGCCATGATGTTGTATTTGTTGGCCAAGCTGCAGTGACCTGCATATTCATTCAGTCACTAGTAACTTGCACACTCAGCAGAACACATGCCTTCCCTTGGGATCAGGCATGTACAACTTTGCATGCCCCAGAGGCATTGCGCTTCATCCAATCCAATGCATTGAAGAATCCACATAGCACTCTCTGGTGTGCTTCTTGCAGAAAAATTCACGCAAAGTTGGGCCAGAAGTGCAGAGTGCTTTGGCGAAGCAGCAAGCCGAGCACACAGAGGACCTGGCACTCCTGCAGGAGCAGCTTGATGGCCTCAAGAAGACCCTGGACCAGCAGAAGGCTGCTGCGCAGAAGATGGAACAGGTCAGGGCAAGGCCGCTTCTTGTACTGTTCCTGTCACATTGCTGCACGCAAGGCTGTGCTAAGTTGCCTTTCTCACCATGACATGGCTCATCTGTAATTGCACAAGTCCTGCTTCAGCTGTGAGTGTGCTGCATGACACTGTGACAGCTTTCAAGGCAGCTACGGACCACAAAGCCAATGCACAGCACCAACTGAGGCTCATCAGCGTCACTGAGTCCCTGTATTGCCTCTTGTAGGAGGCTCAAGAGGCAGTGAAGGCAGCTGAGGACCCAGCAGCTAAAGCTCTTGCAGAAGCACAGGCAGAGGCCGCAGCAGCACTAGCTAGAGCAGTTGAGGATGCAGCTGCCACCTTGCAAGAGGCTGAGAACAAGGCTGTGCAGATGACCCAGCAGCAGGAGGCTCAGGCCAAGCAAGCTGCAGAAGCACAGGCAGATGCTTTGGCAGCACTAGCACAGGCAGACAAGGAGGCGGCAACCATCTTGAAAGATGCTCAGGCCAAGGCTGCTCGGATGGTGCAGCAGCAAGAGAATCAGGCCAAGCAAGCTGCAGATGCTACAAAACAACAGGTCAATTGTTCAATATAAGTCTTGCATTCATGGTGGCAGCTGACTTTTACCTGAGATGTTTCTGACAATATGGGCTGAATGAGCAAGAGTTGTCGTCGCTGCTGATCAACTTCTGTTTGCAGCTTTGTATGATGCATTTCACACTTGCCTGTGCTCAAGGTCAGCCGCTGCTGCTTGAATAATTTGCTTCGATCTGCCCTTACTGCAATATTTGCCAGGCAAACATAGCTGCATGCACATCTTGCGGCCGGTGCACATCTGGCGGCCGCAAGATAAGCATGCAGCCGGTGCATTGCACCCTAGGGGTTTATGGCAAATTTGCTGCTAACCCACAGCAAGGAGTACAACCTCTCCTCTTGCATAGCAAGCTTTGCAGTACTGACTACGTTTACCAGTACTGACATTAAGCAAGTGTCATCACAGGCAAAGCGGCAGGCTGAGCAAACTCAGAAGACAGCCGAGGACCAAAGATCCAAGGCTCTGTCAGAAGCACAGGCAGAGGCCTCAGCAACAATAGCCAGAGCAGAGAAAAGGGCTGCTGCCACCTTACAAGATGCCCAAGCAAAGGCTGCTCAGGTGACGCAGCAGCAGGAAGCTCAGGCCAAGCAAGCTGCAAAAGCTCAAGCAGAGGCTTCAGCTGCACTGACCAAAGCAAAGCAAGAGGCTACAGCTATCTTGCAAGATGCTCAGGCTAAGGCGCAGCAAATGGCACAGCAGCAGGAGGCTCAAGCCAAGCAAACTGCAGAAGCACAGGCAGATGCCTCAGCAGTGTTAGCCCAGGCAGAGAAGCAGGCAGCTGCCACCTTGCAAGATGCTCAGGCAAAGGCTGCTAAATTGGCGCAGCAGCAAGAAGCTGAAGCCAACCAATCTGCAGAAGCCATAAAACAACAGGTGGGCAGTTTAGCTTTGCAACACTTGCTGTGTATGCAGCAGAAGCGCTGTCTTGACAGGATTCCGGTTTTGCTGTACTGAACTTGCCAAGCAGTGGCTGTGCAGCTGGATTATCTGTCGTCAGCTAGATAAAGGACATCTGCATGTATGCATGATGCAACCCACAAATTGCTTATGGCCTAGGTCAGCGAGCACAGGTGCTTTCTTGACTGCAGCCATGACTGCAAGATTACACAATCTTGTAACGCTGCACACAAAAGTCAGCTGCGGCACAGCTTTGTAAGCTTATCTTTCAATGAGTCAGTTTCCATGCATGCAATTCAAACCAGGCTTACAGCAACTGCGTGCCTGTAGGCACAGCGGCAGGCTGAGCAGGCACAGCGGGCAGCTGAGGAGCAGAAAGCCAAGACTCTCGCTGAAGCACAGGCAACAGTAGCTATCGCAGAGAAAGCGGCTTCTGCCACCTTGCGAGAAGCTGAGGCAAGAGCCTCTCAGTTGACGCAGCAACAAGAGGTTTTGGCCAAACAGGCTTCAGAAGCACAGGCAGAAGCTTCAGCAGCGTTAGCTCAGGCAAAGAAGGAGGCAGGTGCCATCTTGCAGGAAGCTCAAGCAAAGGCTGCTCAGATGGTGCAGCAGCAAGAGGCTCGGTACAAGCAAGATGTGGAAGCTACAAAGCAACAGGTATGCGTGCTCTTATGTTGAATTGCAGTCGCTGCCTAGCAGCTAAAGACTGTCACCTTGAGATCTCACATCAGGTGTCTATCATGCAACATGCAAATCAAGGCGTACCTCATACTTCTGGTCCTATATGATGTGCATTCAGCTGTCACTAGTGCAACTTTGCGTAGCAGAATCAGCATCACTGGGCTGTCTCACAACACCTCAAGGATGCCTTTGATCATCGACAACTATTGAAGTGCAGAAGTGCAGGCTGAGCACAATGCTTTCTGTCACAATGCTGCAATTGGTATATGAATGATGTGTGACTGTGACCTCACAGGTACAGCAGCAGGCTGAGCAGACACAGCAGGCAGCTGACAAAGAGAGAGGCAAAGCTCTGGCTGACGCACAGGCAGAGGCCTCAGCAACACTGGCCAGAGCAGGCAAGGAGGCAGCTGCCACCCTGCAAGAAGCCCAGGCAAAGGCTGCACAGATTACGCAGCAGCAGGAGACTCAAGCCAAGCAGGCTAAAGAAGCTCAAGCCGAGGCGTCAGCGGCATTGGCCAGAGCAGAGAAAGAGGCTGCTGCTATCTTGCAAGATGCTCGAGCCAAGGCACAGCAGATGACCCAGCAGCAGGAGGCTCAGGCTAAGAGAGGTGCAGAAGCACAAGCACAGGCTTCAGCAGCACTGGCACAGGCAGAGAAACAAGCAGCTGCTACCTTGCAAGATGCTCAGGCAAAGGCTGCTCAGATGGTGAAGCAGCAAGAGGCTCAGGCCAAGCAAGATGCAACAACTGCAAAGCAACAGGTGCGCACTATTGACAATAAAACCGTCTCTTTTATTGTAGGCAGCTGAATCTCCACCTTGAGCGCATGTGTGCTACAGCTGCCTATGCGTCATGCTGTATAAGTCATCGACGCTGGAAGCACAGGGCTTGATGCTAGCAGCACTGCCTGTATATCTTTTGCCACAGCTTGCCATGATGTTTTTTGACCTGCATCCTCATGCTACTGCAGCAATGATCCTGCTGCATAACTGCACATGTGTTCTTCACTGGCTGCAACACAGGGTCTCAAGGAGACACTCGAACACATTGCGCAAACCCAGGAGCAAAAGCTGACAACAAAGCACTTGCAATGCTTGTGACTCACTCAGTGTCGGCTTTCAATGATTGCGTTTGTCCACAAGTGAAGGCTGCAATTGAAAAATTTTGTTGCATGGTTACAGGCACAGCGGCAAGCTGAGCAGACACAACAAGCTGCTGAGGATCAGAAAGCCAAAGCTCTGTCTGATGCGCAAGCAGAGGCTTCAGCAATATTAGACAGAGCAGAGAAAAAGGCAGCTGCCACCTTGCAAGAAGCTGAGGCTAAGGCTGCTCAGCTGGTTCAGCAGCAGGAGGCTCAGGCCAAGCAAGCTGCAGATGCTCAAGCAGAGGCCTTGAATGCCTTGGCCAGAGCAGAGAAAGAGGTCACTGCTACCTTGCAAGGAGCTCTGAGCAATGCGGAGCAGATAGCTGAGCAGCAAGAGGATCAGGTGAAGCAAGCTGCTGAAGCCCAAGCAGAGGCTTCAGCAGCATTGGCTCAGGCAGACAAGGAGGCAGCTGCCATTTTGAAGGAAGCTCAGGTCAAGGCAGCCAAGCTGGCGCAGCAGCAAGAGGCTCAGGCATTGCAAGCTGCAGAAGTCACAAACAACAAGGTGAACATGCTACATAATCTGCAATATCATTCATCGTGCACCTAATCAGCGCTTTCTACTGTGATAGTTTGTTGCATGCTTGCTAAAGCTGCTGAAGTAGGTCAGATCATGTCATTTCATGTTATGTTATACTAAAATATAATACACTGTATTATATTGCACAGTAACTATCATACTATATTATATTAACTTATGTTACACTAAATCATGTGATACTATAGTATATTATACTATTATGCACTTGCTGTTGTGGTCATCACAGACATTGGACATCAAAAAAAGTGCATTCACACATGTGGTGAAGAATCAGCTCATACCCATATTGACAGTGCTGACACTGCCTCAGTTGCCATTGCCTGCAATCTCTGTGGGACCTTGCACAATCCATGCATGTCCCTTGGCTGAGCACGTTGTTACTGCAATAAACATATGTCACTTCTTGCTACAAGAAGCTGTGTGAATGCAGGCACAGCAGAAGGCTGAGCAGACACAGCAGGCAGCTGATCAGCAGAAGGCCAAAGCTCTGGAGAACGCACAAGCAGAGGCTGCAGCAATAGTGGCTAGTGGAGAGAAAGCAGCAGCTGCTACCTTGCGGGAAGCTGAGACCAAGGCTGCTCAGTTGGTGCAGCAACAAGAGGCTCAGGCCGAGAAAACTGTAGAAGCTGCAAAACAAAAGGTGAGCCTGTCATTGCAACACTGTCCATGCTGCATTCACTGTGTTAGCAGCTAGGCTTGCCGCCGCAGGGATTTCCTATCTGTGCAGTCTCTGCTGGTGACGCTAGTTAGTAGCTTGGCAGCATGCTGTGTAGTTGTCAGTTCGGTATTTGACACCAGATTGTGTGCATACATATCTGTCAAGGTCAGCACTCCTGCGTATCTGCAGCTCAGCGCCTCACCAGTGTGCACCTGTGCCGCTGATGTTTGACTAAAGCTTTGCTCAGCCAGAGCATTGGTCAAACATATCACGTATGTGAATAAACAAGTAAACTTGTATGTATATTTCTTATGCTTACTTTTTAATGTTTGTATTAAACTTACTTGTTCATGTATATATCACATTTGCTTGTTTATGTACGTATCACATTTACTTATTTACGCATATATTATATAGACATATATGTATGTATTATAAGAAATTTTGGGGATACAGATAAGATGTAAACAATCATCCAGTTTCCAGTTTGTTGGTTGTGAAATGAAACAAAGACAATATTGTTTCATGTATATGTATATGTTGGTATAACTGTACATACTATTGAACTGCAAACAAGGCCTTCTCTCAGAGTTAAAGTGAATCAGCTGTCAACAAGGAGTGTATGGTCACAGGCACAGCAGCAGGCTGAGCAGACACGGCAGGCAGCTGAGGAGCAGAGAAGCAAAGCTCTGGCTGAAGCTCAGACAGAGGCCTCAGCAATATTAGCCAGATCACAGGACAAGGCTGCTGCTACCTTGCAAGAGGCTCAGGCAAAGGCTGCTCAGATTGTGCAGCAGCAGGAGGCTCAGGCCAAGCAAGCTGCTGAAGCCCAAGCAGACGCGTTAGCTGCATTAGCCAGAACAAAGCAAGATGCTGCTGGTACTCTGCAAGAAGCTCAGGCCAAGGCAGAGCAGGTGACCCAGGAGCAGGAGGCTCAGGCCAAGAAAGCTAAAGAAGCACAAGCAGAGGCGTCTGCAGCTTTGTCCCAAGCAAGGAAGGAGGCAGCTGCCACCTTGCGAGAAGCCCAAGCAAAGGCTGCTGAGCTGGCGCAGCAACGAGATGCTCAGGCCAAGCAAGCTGCAGAAGCCACCAATCAGCAGGTGGGCATTTGGCTTGCACAATAGCAGTGACTTGTATAACGTGCATGTAGCTGAATTTCTGCACCTCAACAGACCTGTTGCAATATGCTTGATACAGCTGCCATTTGATAGGTGTGCAGCGTGACATGCTTTTTTGCTGGATTTGCCAGCTAAGTAAGCGCTGGCACAAGATGCTTTTCTCACGATTGCAAGTAGCTCACTTTATACTGAATGTCAGCAATTGTATGTGACAGGCTCAGGAGCAGGCTGAGCAGACACAGCAGGCAGCCAACAACCAGAAAGCCAAAGCTCTGGCTGAAGCACAGGCACAGGCCTCAGCAACACTGGCCAGAGCAGAAGGAGATGCGCTTGCCACCTTGCGTGGAGCTCAGGCCAAAGCTGCTCAGGTGGTGCAGCTGCGAGAGGCTCAGATGAAGCAGGCTGCAGAAGCACAGGCAGATTCCTTAGCTTCGTTAGCCAGAGCCAAGAAGGAGGTTGCTACCTCCTTGGAGCAAGCTCAGGCTAAGGCAGAACAGATGACTCAGCAACAGGAGGCTCAGGCCAAGAAAGCTGCAGATACACAAGCACAGGCTTCAGCAGCACTAGCCCAGGCAGAGAAGCAGGCGGGTGCCATCTTGCAGGAAGCTCAAGCAAAGGCTGCTCAAGTTGTGCAGCAGCAAGAGGCTCAGGCCAAGCAAGATGCAGAGGCCACAAAGAAACAGGTGGGCATCTTGTGACTGCCAAGCTGATCTGGCATTCACTTTGTAGGCAGCTCACCTTGAGACAAGTCTGTATGTGTTGTGTGCCTTGACACATGCCAAACACCACATGTGTAACATGCTCATCCATTTGTGGAGCTTGTGAGCCCCCAACATGGCTCTAGCAGCTTTGTAGGCTCTAGGACAAGGCCAAGCAGTATTTACAAGTTTGTATAGCTGCAGGACTTTGCCACTATTGCAAGTGCCTGCAATCATGCCCAACTGTACCATCAACTTCTGGCAATGCAAACAAACTTGAGGGCTTGCATTGTTACAGGCACAGCGGCAGGCTGAGCAGGCACAGCGGGCAGCTGAGGAGCAGAAAGCCAAAACTCTGGCTGAAGCACAGGCAGAGGCCTCGGCAACAACATCCAGTGCTGAAAAAGCAGCTGCTGTTATCTTGCGAGAAGCAGAGGCCAAGGCTGGTCAGTCAGTGCAGCTCCTACAGGCGCAGGCTGAACAAGCTGCTGAAGCCACGAAGCAACAGGTAACCATTTCTGTCTCAGCAATGTCAGCTGAGTCAATGCTGCATTCAGTGTGTGTAGGCAGCTGTAGGTCATGACCTTAAGGAAAAAGCCTCCTGCACAGTGATCAAGCTGCCCATCAGTTGTGCAAGATGCTAGGCATATGTTTGCCAGCTTGGCAATGCACATCAGCAGGTGTGCATGTGTGCGTGTAGCATAGAACAGTTGATGTCCACCATTTTTCTTGACCTGCATTGTGCTTTGATTGTTGCAATCAGTGTGCAACCTTGTATCCCATTCTTGTTGCCTATGGCACTGATGAAACGTGATATACTCCAGAATAGAGCATGTAGCACACAAGCTGTTGGGTCTTGCTTGCTGTGTTGCTGCAGTACTCACCATTCTCAAGTTGCGCTGTTATGTTGCCGTGCATTTACTGTGCTCACAATGCTCACATAATCTCAGCAACACATGGTCGCGCACATTGTGATGCACACAAACGCATTGGGTCACACTGTTGCGCACACAATATCATTTTGGAGCACTGTGGTGTGACAGGCACAGCAGCAGGCTGAGCAGACACGGCAGGCAGCTGAGGAGCGCAAAGCCAATGCTCTGGCTGAAGCACAGGCAGAGGCCTCAGCAACATTGAGCAGAGCCGACAAGGCAGCTGCTGCTACGCTGCGACAGGCCGAAGCCAAGGCTGCACAGCTGGTGCAGCGGCAAGAGGCTCAGACCAAGCAGGCTGAAGAAGCGCGAGCACAGGCCTCAGCTGCACTAGCCAGAGCAGAGCAGCAGGCTGTGAGTACTTTGCAAGAAGCTCAAGCAAAGGCAGAGCAGATGGGTCAGCAGCAACAAGCTCAGGCCAAGAGAGCTGCAGAAGCACAAGCAGAGGCTTCAGCAACTGTAGCCCAGGCGAGGAAGGAGGCAGTGACCATCTTGCAAGATGCTCGGGCCAAGGCTGCTGAGCTGGTGCAACAACAAGAGGCTCAGGGAAAGCAAGCTGCAGAAGCTGCAAAACAACAGGTGGGCAGGCACAGTGTCAATGCCATGCACAATGTGCAGGCAACTGAAGCTCCTGTTGTCTGCCATCATGTTTGTACAGTGTGTATGTGACCGTCATAGTATCAAATAGGTCTGGCATGCATTTGTACACGCTGAAAAGCTGAGCATAGCAAACATGAAACAACAGTCTGTCAGCTTTTCTGTAAGCGGCTCCCTCAATATTTGACTGTGAGCGAATGTGTCATTACAGGCGCAGCAGCAGGCTCAGCAGGCACAGCAGGCTGTTGAAAACCAGAAGGCCAAAGCTCTGGCTGAAGCACAGGCAGAGGCCTCAGCAACTGTAGCCAGAGCAGAGAAAGCAGCTGCTGCTACCTTGCGACAAGCTGAGGCCAAGGCTGCACAGTTGCTGGAGCAGCAGGAGGCTCAAACCAAGCAGGCTGCAGAAGCACAGGCAAAAGCTTCATCTGCACTAGCCTACACAGAGAAAACAGCTTTTGCTACCTTGCAAGCAGCACAAGCTAAGGCAGAGCAGATGGTGCAGCAGCAAGAGGCTCAGGCCAAGCAAGCCGCAGAGGCACAAGCAGAGGCGTCAGCAGCCTTAGCCCAGGCCAGAAAGGAGGCAGCTGATACCTTGCAAGAAGCTCAGGCAAAGGCTGCCCAGCTGACGCAGCAGCAAGAGTCTCAGGCTAGGCAAGCTGCAGAAGCTACAACACTACAGGCAAGCATTTCACTCATGTATGCCAATGCTGCATATGCTGTATAGACGGCTGAAGCTTGACCCCTTCTGAGAAATCTATTTAGCAGCTGCGCCAAGCTAGTAGATGATGGCACAACATAGCATCATTTGTGACATTGCCAGCCTGCAAAATCAGTAGCTATGCGCACATACATGCGGTCATGGCCAGTCAACATATACAATGTGGATCGGTATGTGACCGTGTTGTTGGTTTTGCAACCTTGCAAAGCTGCACACATGTCTTCTTGCTGCTGCAAATTGCCTTATAGGCATGTGCACAGCGTTGCTCAGACTTACCAGACAAACACAAGATCATGTCTCCCACTGTATAATTTGAGCCCGCTGCTGAGTTTTGACTTCTAGCAACTGTATGGTCACAGGCACAGCGCCAGGCTCAGCAGACACAGCAGGCAGCTGAGGATCAGAAGGCCAAGAATCTGGCTGAAGCACGGGCAGAGGCGTCAGCAACGTTGTCTAGTGCAGAGAAAGCAGCTGCTGCTACGCTGCGAGAAGCTGAGGCCAAGGTTGCACACATGGCGCAGCAGCAGGATGCCCAAGCCAAGCAAGCTGCAGCAGCAAAAGCTGAAGCTTCAGATGCATTGGCCAAGGCAGAGGAGAAGGCTGCTGCCACCATTCAGGAAGCTGAGGCCAAAGCTGCTCAAATGGTGCAGCAGCAGAAGGCTCAGGTGAAGCAGGCTGCAGACGCACAGGCAGAGGCCGCAGCAGCATTGTCCAAAGCAGAGAAAGAGGCTGCTGCTACCTTGCAAGAGGCCCAGGCCAAAGCACAGCAGATGGCCCAGCAGCAGGAGGCTCAGATCCAGTCTTTTGCTGAAGCCCAGGCAGAGGCGGCAGCAGTCAAAGCCAGAGCACAGAAGGAGGCAGCTGCTACCATCCAAGACGCTCAAGCCAAGGCAGTGCAGCTTGCACAGCAACAGGAGAAGACCCTGGCTGAAGCAAAGGCAGAGGCCTTCACCATCATAGCAAAAGCAGAAAGGCAAGCAGCACCGATCTTGCAAGAAGCTCAGGCAATGGCTGCTCAGATGGCACAGCAGCAGAAGATTATGGCCAGGCAAACTGCAGAAGCACAGGTGGAGGCCTCAGCTGCATTAGCCAAGGCCAAGAGGACGGCTGCCACCACCCTGCAAGCAGCTCATGCCAAGGCTGCTCAGATGGCTCAGGACACAACGCACCTGCAGGAGCAGATTGATGCTTCCAGGAAGACTCTTGACAAGCAAGAGGCTAGAGGGCAAAGGCTGGATCAGGTAAGAATTGCGCTCTTCAGAATATGTCTTCAGTCCGTAGTTGGTTCTGGCCCCTACTGTGCCCATTGCCCTAGGGCCCAATGCAGCCTAGTATTTAGCTAAGCCCTGCCTGAGCTGTGATCCAGGCCAGTGTATGCATCACAACTAAACAGTCAAAGTTGCTGTGGTTCCAACAATCTTTAGTAGTCACCAGAATTTGGTGCAATGCCCACCTGGGCAGCCCGGTATATTACTTGGCTTCTCATTCAACTGACGCCAAGAGGCGTAGTCTTTTCCTTTCTGCAATGCCCATCTGTGTATTGCATGAAGCTGCAAAAACAGCTAACGATGACAACCAACACCCTGAACAGAACCATGTCTTAGATTGCCCCACTAAATTTAACAATCTGTTGTAGGAGGCCCAAGAAGTGTTGAAGGGGGCTGAGGGCCAAAAAGCCAACATCCTAGCTGATGCTCAGGCAAAGGCTTCCCAGATGGCCGAGCGGCAGCAGGCTCAGGCCAGAGCCCTGGCTGAAGGCCAGGCAAAGGCATCAGCAGCATTAGGCAAAGCAGAGAGCGAGGCAGCAGCCATCTTGCAGACGGCCAAAGCAAATGCTGCTGCAATGGCAGCGCAACAGCAGGCTCAAGTGGAAGCCCTGGCTCAAGCGCGGGCAGAGGCTGCTGCAAACATGACCAAAGCGCAGGATCAGGCGGCAGCTATTTTGAAAGAAGCTCAGGCCAAGGCAGCACAGCTGGTACAACAGCAAGAGCAGACCCTGGCTACAGCGCAGGCAGAGGCTTCTGCAATCAAGGCCAGAGCAGAGGATGAGGCAGCTGCTACTTTGCAAGAAGCTCAGAGCAAGGCGGCAGATATGGCACAGGAGCAGGAGGCTCAGGCTACGCGCCTGGCTGAAGCACAGGCAGAGGTGGTGGCAACCAAAACCAATGCACAGACGGAAGCAGCTGCCACCCTGCAAGACGCTCGGGCAAAGGCTGCTGAGATGGCACAGCAGCAGAAGGTTATGGCCAGGCAGACTGCAGAAGCACAGGTGGAGGCGTCAGCTGCACTGACCAGAGCCAAGAGGGCGGCTGCTGCTACCCTGCAAGAAGTTGAGGCCAAGGCTGCGCAGCTGGCAGAGCAGCAACAGGCTCAGCTTCAAGCTGGCAAACAGCAGGTGTGCATGACTACTGCTGTATTGACCTCTTTTGCTTTTGCAGCGCCTGCCTGAACTGAATGTGCAATGCCAGCCCAAATATGCCAAGCCTACCGAAGTTGCTGCTCAGCAGACTTTGAACATGTGAATGTTGTTTTGTGTGATGTACGTTGGTGATGTATGCTGTTGTGGTTTGTGTCACCAGTACCATCCTTTACGCAAGGAAGTAGCTGGGCCATCACATCATCACCTGGCTTTATGAATTATGATGCCTGGATTTTATAAAACAGCAGCTGATGGTGATGGTTTGAGCTGTTCTTTTTTGAATGGCTGCAGATGTGCACAGCTGCATATATATGTATTCATACTCACAAAACAATGGTTGACTCGGCCAAACAACAGCTCACTGGTGTCAATATGTACATGCTTCATAGAACACCTTGGATGTTGCTGACTTGTGCGTGGCTGCAGTCACCGCAATTGGCTGAGCAGGCGCAGCAGCAGGCCGAGCAGGCACAGCAGCAAGCTGAGCAGGCACAGCAGAAAGCTCAGCAGGCCCAGCAGCAAGCTGAGCAGGCACAGCAAGCAGTCGTCAAGGTACAGCAGGATAAGCAGGCAGAGCAGGCCAAACCAACAGGCCAAGCCACTGCGCCGGCACTATCAGACCAGAAGACCAACAAGGACTCATCCTCCGGCTTCTTCTCGGCGCGGGTGAGTCTTGCATTGCGTGCAGCTTCAGCGAGTCAGAGTTCTCCGGTTGCATGGCCACCAGCTGTTGCCCTGGTCAACTGCACTGCCTGCAATAGTTGTTTCCAGCATGTCTTGTTATGCGTCTGTCTTGTCTACACATGCCATTCCTTGTTGCAGCCATACTTGTTGCTGTTGCCTGTCAGCTTAGGTGGAGGCTAGACAGACAGTCATGGCTGCACATTGCAGTAGACAGCGTACTGTTTCCAAATATCTGTGGCAAATGAATGACACAGCCTGTCGACCCTACTGTCTTGGTCACTGCATTTGTTAAGTAAGGTGGTGCTTGGTGCAGAATGGGCTGGGAGTGCTGTTTGCTATTGGCTGGGGTGTCTTCCTGTACCTGCAGAACAAGCAGAAGGTAAAGACAGAAGAGCATCTTGAAGCCAAGCTGACCTCTGAGCAATCTGCTGTGACTGACCTCAAGCAAGAGGTATGTCTGTGCCTCTCGCGTCCATACAGACTGGCAGTAATCATGAAGCTCAGAAGGTGTATGGGCTGTGTGCTGTTGCCAATACGCCTTGTGTAGGCAAGGAGTGATGATGTTATAGTCAAACAAAAAATTGAGCAGATGTGAAAGCCTTCAAGTTTGCTTGTGCCACAGCATGTGTCAATACATGATGAGATACAGGATAAGCCTTGTTAGTTTGACACCGAAAGAAGCCGCTTCTCCCTTGCCAGACATATCCACATACACTTAATGCACATCATAGGCAAACATGCGTGTGCTTGACAAAGTTGCTCTCCAGAACCTGAGCATGCAAGCAGCTTTGCCACTGCTTGGGCTATTACACCTCTTGTCACTTATATGCCAGTTCCTTTTTTGTCCTCACCTGGCAGATGAGTGTCAAACTTCTGCCCTTTTGACAATGCATTTTGACTTTTCTTGGCTGAAAACAAGTGTGATATGCTGCAGGTAAACACAGTACAGCAAGCATTGGATGAGGAGCAGGGCAATGGTAGCGGTAATGGTAGTGGCAATGGCAGTGGTAATGGTAACGGCAGTGGTAATGGCAGGGGTAATGGCAGTGGTAATGGTAATGGCGGCGGTAACGGTGGCGGTAATGGTGGCGGTTACGGTGGCGGTTACGGTGCCCAGCTGGAGGAGCCTGGCAGTGCAAGCAGCAGCAGTGCTCAGAATCGCATGCAGTATGGCAGGGAAAAGGTTGACGCAACACAACCATCTAGGAGGTCTTTCATGGAGCAGCCTGGCACCACAGACAGACGCCAGGTGAGCTTTGTTGTACTTGTACCTCTGCAGCATACTTTCTGTGCTGCCAGCCAGGACATGCTTGTAAGCACCTGACGTAGTTGGCTGGCTATTGCATTGTTGCCTTGTTCTGCCTCAAAACTGCATGCTGGCACTGTGCTGCCCCGCATATTGGTAATGTAAAAAGCACACTGCTCACAATTCAGCAAGCGGCTGAGCTGGAGCCTGCCCAGAATTCAGTGAGTCAGAGACAAGGCTGTACCGCCCAACATATCAACAAATCTTGCTGTCTGTCTTAGGGCGGTCAAGTTGGAGGAGGCAACCCAGGAGGGCACGAGAACTGCATCCTCACAGTGGCAGCCTACTGTATTGAGCAGATGGTGCGCCAGATCCTGAAGTGATCTGGCATATGGCAGTGCTTGCAATAAATCAGGTAGTTTTAACACTGACCATGTTCCTGTGAGGCTTTGTAACCCAGTCTTGTATGCCTGCTAATTGCTCCCAACCCTGTGCCTCTGCCTCTATGTGTGTTCTGACCTTGCCTGTCCTTGACTGCTGTAGTAGTCAGCAGTTGGTTTGAGAGCACACTAGAGACCCCCTGTTTGACCTGCTTCATTTGGCATCGTGTGTAGCAATGAGCCTACTGAATGCACTATGCAGCAAGGTAGAGGAATTCAATTTGACTTATGCCATGGCTGCAGGATTAGTGATGGCAACATAGCATTTTTGAGTCGAGTTTAGAGTTTGTGTGGGAGCCTCGCGCACCAGCAGACAGATTTTGTTACCTTGAGAAGCTGATCAACCCGGTGACATATCAGCTGGCATCAACTGACCATGAGCGTGTTGCAAATGGTTGTGTAGAATTTGTTGCTTGGGGAGTCGTGCCTGGAAAGGTTTGCAGTTCCAAAGCACCAGGCACGCACACCAAAACAACACATATTTTGAAAAGTGCTTATGTGTTGCTGCACTTAGGTATAAAGCCAAGTGCAGGATGTCCCCAGACACTTGGTGCTGTGGATTGGTTCAATGTTGTAGAGGCTAGAATTGTTCTATTTACTGTTGTCAATCGCTTTCCTTCCAACGACTGTTTAGCCCTAATTTTATGAGCATTCTTTGGAGCGTGTTTTTCTTGTCACTGGTGTTTTGTTGCGGTCAAGACATCTGAGGATTTGAAAATTTGGAAAATTGGCCCAAAAGTAATGGCCTTATGGAAGCTTTTCACACCAACCAGGAGGTTGTTATCCTGAAGCTTTTAATCAGTAACTGTTACAGCTTACACTGTCAACAAACATACACAGCTGTACATGCCCTGTGTTGCAGACTCCGTATTAAAAACATGACTACTCCATGCCTTGAGAACATGCTCTTACATGAGAGAGAGAGAGAGAGATTACAATGCTTTAGCCAGCCAGCAAGTCTGATCACATATAGAAGAAGACGAAGGTCAAATGTGGAAAACATCAAGACAGTCTAGAACGAACTTGAAAACCTGCATATG
>JAABUP010002386.1_pt1 | contig 36416 bp, 52 predicted proteins | sample 5559201 | NCBI WGS metagenome assembly JAABUP01 (sample SAMN10711887, study PRJNA513373) | rock metagenome | isolation source: Antarctica rocks | place: Antarctica
AGTCAGGTATGCTTGGCAGTTGTCCAAGTCAAAGCTGGAGGTGTTGTCTGTGTGGCCATTGCACCTGCCATTGTGGACTGCCTGAATGACAGTCAGCTGATCAGCAACCCTGGTGTCCTGACATATGTCTTCAGCCTTTGCATCCCAATATTGACACTGTCCAGGCTCACTGCTTCAGACAAGTAGATTGTCACAGATTGGCAGTATCCAATTAAGTCATTGAGAGGTGAAGGCTCATATCCACTAGTTGAAGCTTGAATTGGGATGCACAAATCTGTAGATGCCTAGGCATAACATGCAAGCCACATGGCATCATGTACTGACATGGCGCATTGATTGCTCATGCGTGTGTAAGCTCACCTGGAAGCTCTGTCCTGCTGTCACCAGGTATGCAACTGCCAGGCCAATCATGACTGAGTACTGCAGGGGTGTGATTAGCCACCTTGCCCATGCATCACCTGCAGTGACATTGTGATTTGACAGTGTGATTTGCAAGCAGATTGGCTGTGCGTAATAAGGCAATGTGACATCTTGAATTTGGGACATAGAGGTAAGGTAAATGTGAATGTCCAGGCAAGAGAGGAAAAACGCACCAATCATAGCTCGTCCAAGATCAACATATCGATTATGCCGCGTTCCATCAGGCTCTTCATGCAAGGCTGCTAACAAGTAAGCTGTATACAAGGAGGCTGCAAGGGTTACGGCCAGGGCTATCACCCCCCAGTACCATCCCAGGTAGCTAAACGAGTAAGGCAAGCCTAGCACCCCCACGCCAACCACAGCAGTCAAGTTGTGGAAGGCTGCATGATACCATTTCGCTGAGGGACCAGCTTCACCACCTGTGTCAATATCTGAAATAGCTCAGTGTCATATCGACGACAGACAGGCAGGTTTTGCCATTGTCTGCAAAATGTCACAAAGACCCTTGCATAGATGCAGACGCACCCCTAGTAGCCACAGGCAAAGGCTCAAACCCAGAAAGCTCAAAAGACAGCGGCACATCGACCAGAGCTTCGTGATCTGAGGTGCCGCCATCCGAACTTTTTCTCTCCGAGTGTTCCGCGTCGTCCATGTCTGGTTCTGCAGCCTGTGCAGCTCCCAAAGCAGCTTTTGAGGCGTCTGTGCTGCCCTACGACATGCCTCACATCAACGATAGCACAACACGTGAAGACAGAACGACAGCTGGTCAACAAATCAAACGCCGGTTAAGCTCGCAAGCATAGCGTACACACAGGTTGCAAATGATGAGTCGAGCGGAAACACAGGAGGTTGAATCGAAGGACAATTGGAATCAACAGAGACGTTGTCTAGGACAAAAACCGGGCTGTCCGCGTCCTGCGTCAGTCTGCGTAAAGGCCCCTGATGTTGCGATCAATACGTCAGGTAGGGCAAGTTGTGCTTTTGTCGTCAGTGCTAAGTGTTGTGCTTCTCATATTGGTGCATGCTTGCAAGGTAAAGCAGCCAGTTAGTCTAGCAAGTTGGTGCCTACGCGGGATATCAGGTTACGCACCGGAGGGCCCGCCAGCATTCGTTTTCGATATTGATGGTGTGCTCATACAAGGCGGCACCGTCCTACCGGAAGCCAAAAAGGCTTTAGCAAAACTGTACACTAACAACGGTACGTGCCTTCTGCATTTTTGTTGCTCGTGTAGCAAGACTCAGTTCAGGCTGATAATAATCCTGACAAGAGATTTAGCATGAGCTCAGGGCAGGCGATGCCCTTTTGGATTTCAAGGAGGAAACGCGCCTGCAGCTGCGAAGCTTGTTTGGTTGCATGCAGGGGCGAAGCCCAAGTATCCTGTGTGTTTTCTGACAAACGGCGGCGGAGTTACTGAAGAGCAGAAGGCTGAACAGCTATCAGGCTGGCTTGACGTTGCTGTTGGAGTTGACCAGGTGGCTCATCAAGCTGGACAGCCATTTTATTGCCCAAAAACACCATGTTTCCACCACCGCAGCTTGTGCACATCTCCATCAGGGCTGCAGCTAGCTTTGCTCCGCAGCACTGGCAAGTCCTGCAGGCCAATGTCCCAATGACATCCTTCAACAGTGCATACTGCATTGACTTGCAGTCAAGTACAACAAAGTTCAGATGTTTGTGAAGCATGTAAGCCTGTTCCTGTCTCTAGGTGGTCCTTTCTCACACCCCTTACAGGGAATTGGCAAAAGATCTTGGGGATAAACCAGTGGTCATCTCAGGGCGAGGTGCTTCAGAGGTGGCAGCAGCTTACGGCTTCAAAAGAGCAGTGACAACCTCACAGCTCAGCGCTAGGTATCCCAAAGCTGTGCCCTTCTGCCATGACCCAGGTGTGGCACCCAGCCGCTCCTGCCTCTGACCACTCACTTGATCTGCAGAACATACTGTACTAATGACATGCATGCTTGGGGTTAGGTGAGCATTGCTTCAGACCATCAATCTGTGCTTGTGACGTGATGTCCATCTACAGAAGCTCAACTTCGATATTGAACAGTGTGCGTGCCTTGACTGCGGTGTCTGTACAACAGCAACTCAGACTCACAATCTGGTGCTATGCAAGACTCATGGAGCTCTGATTGCGTCACACTGTTCATCTGCACAATAGCGACCTTTTTGTTCATACCCTGTTCAGTGCCAAGCAGGGTTGACTCAGCGTAAGTCTGCAAAACTTGTGAACAACTGTAAGGGTTCAAAGCTGCTATGCTGTGCTTGATTTGCAACAGTATGAGCTGGCCATTGACATGGCTGTATGCAGGGCGGACACCAGAGGGGAAGGTAATACCTGACATGGTTGACCCCAGCTGTGGCACTGAGGATGCGCCCTTCAAAGCTGTCCTTGTGTTCAGCGACCCGATTGATTGGTACAGAGATCTGCAGCTCATCACTGACGTCATCATGTCAGGTCGGCACGGCATGTCTTTCTGCCTGTCACAGCCACAGACTGTAATATGCAAGTCTTGGTATGCGCACATTCAGTATTGTGGTTGCTTGGTGAGGCACTGGCACCTGGACCAGCTCTGCAGGCTGAAGTGCTGCAGCTGTTATGGTTTACTATTCACGTTCATATTCACTGTATATGAGCTTGACTGTTATCGTATTTTTAGTCAAGCTCTCCTGCTTGCAAGCCATGATCAGCTTACAAGATCAGCAAAGAGCACTCTGCCCGAATGGGGGTGTTGTGTGTATACTGGGCAAGACTAGTAGGGTTGGGTCCATGCATCCCTACCTTAGGTTCTTTGATCTATTCATGCAAGCAAACTTCAGTGCTGAAATGTGTTCTTGGGCCAATGTAGGTGGTGTGATGGGTCGCAGCGAGCCTCCAGCAGGTGGACAGCCAGTCCCACTGTACTACAGCAATCCAGACATCATCTATGCAAACGAGTTCCCTGCTCCACGCTTTGGGCAAGGCTGCTTCGCTGCTGCCCTGGATGCTGTGTATGCTGCAGTGAGTCTTTGTAGCTTTTGGCTGCAGAATGCATGCATGATGATAGCTGCACAATTCGCATGCTGGTCCTGTGTGACTCTGCTTCTGCGTTTCAAGATACTTGTGACCAGTTTGTCATGCTCAACGATCAATGCCTGCAACCTGATTTGTTCCCTGATGTCTGCATTTGGGATGACATGATATTTTGCTTAGTCAGGATTTGTCACACTTTCTGCTAGTCCTGCTGCCAACCCCAGGCAGCTTCCTGAGACGCTGAGCTGCAAGGCATCAATTTTCTGATCCACTTCTGTCAGTTTGAGCCAAATAGCAGTGGAGATCTAATATCACATGCCATCTGGTATTTCAACCTCGTGGCACTGAATGTTACATCGCAACCTGATCTGCCCTGAATAGCAGGCCCTGCCCTGCCCTGCCCTGCCCTGTCCAGCCCTGCCCTGCCCTGCCCTGCCCTGGACAGCAAGCCCACAGACAGCCGAGCCTAAATCCTGTGCTTCGACGATTACCTTGTCACTGCGTGTTGAATGATCAGCAGTGAGTTTTGAGCTTTGACCAGCTCTTGCTGACTGTCACATATGTGTTCAGGTGAATGGGCATTCTATCAAACAGTTCACAGTGTTTGGTAAGCCCCATTCTGAGCCTTACCGTTTGATGGAAGGTTTGTTGCTCCAACAGGCCAAGCTGATAGGCCTGGACCTGCCTTCTGCTGGCCAAAAGCTGCCTTTTGGCGCTGTGTATGCTGTTGGCGACAACCCTGCTTCAGATATTGCTGGGGCAAGAGCTGCAGGTTTACTCCCTGCATTTCTGGGCTGTTTCTTGCATGCAGCATGCTTGTGCGCAGTACAGCTGTGCATGAAGTGCTGCAGCTGTGTTACCATTCTGCAGTCAGTGTACGGTCCAGCAAACACAAGTGTGCAGTCAGTGTATGGTCCAAAAAACACAAGTGCCGTGCATGCTTGGCAGCTGAAGATCATGTGTTTGTTGCTTGTGCTGCCTGTCCAAATGTTGCCGTTGCATGTCAGTTGCTTGACATTGCCATTGGGATTGCTGGTGACACATGTTGTGCGTTAGTCGTGATATGCCTGTACAGGACGCCCGTGGACTTCTATCCTGGTCCGCACTGGCATCTTTCGGCGACCTGCCGGAGAAAATGACCCCAACCATCCTGCAGACTTCGTTGTGCAAGATGTTTTGCATGCGGTTGATGCTGCCCTGCACAGGACGCGCCACAGCAAATGGCACAGCATGCGATAGCATACAGCAACGCGCATGCATGCCATTGTCAAACAGGCTATTGTGCTTTGAACAACCCAGAGTGCAACTTTATTGTTAATGACATGTCTACGATCCATGCTGACAAGCTTTGCAGACAACATTGCAGCCAAAAAGCGTTCGCAGAAGTGTTTTTGGGTGATGCACAACAGCCTTGTCCTCAGGTTTTACGCCATTACCCTTAGCATCATGTCCCAGTCTGGACTGCATACTATAGAAACTTAAATGTATGTATTCTATGCGTGCTGAATGCCCTGCAATTGAAACATTGGCAGTGGTGTGCATTGCGTCTCTCTTTCAACCAGCATTTCAGTCTCCCCTAAGTTTATGAATCATGTGCACAAGAGCCTCATCAGCAATATCATAATCACTGAGCAGATACTTGTTTTCCAGTTGTCTGCCAGCATGTCCGAGCATCATAGCATCTGGAGGAGCACCATCCACAATCCCAATGAGGCTCTTGACTGCCCCAATGTCCCAACTCTTGTGGACGTTCAGTCTGTATGTCCTGCCTGTTAGAGTGCTGACGGAAAGGCACATATCAGGACTGCGTTCTTGCTCTGCTGCATGTCTCCTGATTAGCTTAGCAGTGTCATGGACCTGTGTATGCTTGGCCGCCTGCTGGGGTGCATCTTGGTTGTGCAGCTCACTTTGCGACTCTGGTTTACTGCCGTTAACTGTCAGCGCTCGCTCACGCTGCATATCAGTTGCAAGCTGTGTAACACACATTGTACCGCTGCACAGTTTGAGACAATTATGGCACAGTTGTACAGACGTCAAACATATATTTCATAGACCCAGGCATGACAAACATGTTTACAGCACCTGTGACAATGGACCGAGCAGATCATGTATACAGCCTGAATATTTCTGATGCTGTGTTGCAACGCTGTGTCACATGCTAGCACAATATACTGACAACAACGAGAAAGATGGTACCTTGAAGCTTTGCTTGGAGCCTGCATTGTTGATGGATGGATGCATCTCATCAAACATTGCAAGCAGCTCAATTACACGAATTGGTCCAGCAAATCTGTGCATACAGAAGCTCTTGTCAGTTGCAGAGCGCTGCCTGCCTACATAGAGCATACCCTAGAGGCCAGACCCCAACAGATCCCATACAATGCTGTCGAGCTGATAGCAGCACAAACACAAGATGCGCGGTCATGCACTACTAGCAGTCATGCAAAATTGTCAAGCTAATGACATGCTAAAATCATGACTACAAAAGTATGCAAGTGCAGCACTGACATGTACCTGGATTCAACTTGCTTGCCAGCTGCTGTCAATGCCGTGTGGAAGTCAAGCAGCGCAGTATCAGGAGACCTGAGCTTGAATGTGACAGCAAGTCGCGTTCCCTCCACATCCCGCATTGTCTGTGTAACCAGAAGACAGTAAAGGTTTGTCTTGATTGTGTCCTTTCTGTACCAAAGATGATCACACAAATGCATACAACAACATATGTTGACAACATGCAGCAGAACGCATGTACTTTCATAGAAAACGCCGGAGTTGTAGCTGACCACTTGATGCGCAGCTGCTTTGTAGATGCCACAAGTTGCTCGCTGTAGAGTACAGCCAGGAAGGATCAGGATGTATCCCTCTAGCAAGAGAACATCCTCAAACAGGCCAGTCTTAGTGTTGACCACTTGCAGTGCATTCCAATGGGTTCAATGCACGCAGAAAAGCGACAGCGCACTGGCTTGCATGCAGTCACAAGCACATGCAGCAGGCACTCAGGCATAGTTAGCGATGAACAGGTGTACGTTGGCACATGTTTGTAAGGGTGAAAAGGCAGCACGAGTTTCACCTGCAACCCTTCGACAGTATCAGACCATATCAGTGTCAACAGGCCCCTGTCATGATGCAATGCACACCCTCCCTCTGTTTTGCATGATGAAGCAGTCTCAGCCACTTGCAGTTACTGTATGACATCCAGGGAAGAGGACGAGGGTATCTGACTGGGTGTGTCAAGTATTCCTCTGAAGGCGCCTGCTGTGAGCCCAAGGTGTGTGGACATAGCAATTGCGTCAAGTATGTGCACAGAAGCATACTCCAGCAGACCGATAACCTGTGGCCAGCAAAATCTGTATGCACACTTAGTGGTGATTTTCCCTGCCAGGACAGTGCAGTCATGTTTGCTCAGGAAACTGCTGCAAGCCTTGCCTTTCCAGAACAGATTCACTGTTGCTCAAAGTGTCTTTGATATCCGCAATTCTTTGCGCTTCATGAAAACACAGCTTCAAGAAGGCGTACTGACGGTAGTACAGTGAGTCTGCCGCCCCACGGATCTGTGGCGAGGATGCAGGTATGTCTAAGTATGTTCGGGCCACGGCAGACGTGTTCTTCTCTTTGCTCGCGTGGCGTAGCAGTCCTGCGCCAAGCCGAAGCGTCTGACTAAGATTCAGCTGCGCGTCCTTGCATGAAGCACTGGAACTTTGAACAGCTATCAGCCTTGCAGTTCACCAAAGCATTCGTACTTTGACTGGGAAGGACTGTATGAAAGGAATACTAATACGAATATTGGGGGCTGATCAATCCCAGTCGATGCATTCTTGCATTCATTCACTCATTGTGATGTAAAAGCTTAGATGACAAATAAAGTCTTAAAGGGTTGAAAATGATCACAGTTCATGCATTCTATAAGCTAAACTACAGTGGTCTAGATCTCTCAGCCCTTCAGTCGCCCAGCAAGCTTGCTTCAGCTGTCATGTTCTGCAGAATGTTTCTGCAAATCGTATCCTTGGCTCACTAGTTTCACTAGCAGGAGACCTTTGGATATATGGAGGCATGTCCAGAGGAATTTCGCAAGCCAGTGATGTTCTCGGTCCCTACAGTATAGCAGACTGCCATATGATGAAATTGAGCAAGCATACTCATCAAGGGGAGGGGTCTCCAGGGGACGCTTCTGATGCTCAGCTGGTGAGCTGACGGCAAGCTGCTTCCTTCTCATGACATGTGCATGAAGGGCAATGATTACCTGGTCCATTTCCATTGATGCCATGCTCCAGGCTGCGAGACTTTCTGCTTGGCGCACCATGTGGCTGCACCTCATGCGTTTGACTCTGCCTTGACCTGTATTGCAGCTGGGTGCAGCATCTGCATCGTGTGGAAGGCAACATGCACAACGATCAGCAACGTGCAGGTGTGGTGACCCAAGGTACCTTGCTATGTGGACTCACATGATGTGACAGATGTTATGAGGGTGTTTGAGCCCATCAGACAAGAGTGGACAGTCTTGTCTGTCCATGTCTGGCCAACAGCCTGCGCAGAGCAGCTGCTAGCTGGGAATGAGGAATGTCATCCAGTATGGGGGTTAGGTGACTGCAAGCAGAACATATGATACTTAGCAAAGAGGCGTTGCTGCCTTGGTTGACCCTGCTGGCATGACACACAGCATTATGTCAGACCCCCAAGACCTGATTTACATGTTGCGTGACTCTATGTTAAATCTGTATTTAACAGCAACTTGCTTTGGCATTTTCTTTGGTCTGAGAATGTATATTGGCATTGGCAGGTCAATATTTTGTTCTGATGTCTGGTAGCCCAAAGCTGTGCCTTTTTGCCATGACCCAGGTGTGGCACCCAGCCCCTCCTGCCTCTGAGCGTTCACTTGGTCTGCGTAGCATACTGTATACATGACATGTATGCGTGGGGTAGGTGGGCATTGCTTCCGACCATCAATCTGTGTTCATGATGTCATCTCCATTTACAGAAGGTCGAGACCTATCTTGAGCAGTGTGCATCTCTTGACTGCCAAGGTTATACAGCAGCAACACAGACTCACAACCTGGTGCTATGCAAGATTGGTGGGGCTCTGATTGCGTCACACTATTTGTCTGCATGTTTATGACCTTTTTGTCCATACCTTGTTAGCTGCCAGGCAGGGCCGACTCATCAGCGTCGGTCTGCAGAAATCTCGGACAAGGTCTCAAAGCTGCTATGCTAAGGTTGATTTGAAACAATATGAGTGAGCCAATGACGTGGCTGCATGCAGTGCTGACCCCAGCTGTGGCACTGAGGAGACACGGGGTGACCCTTCCAAGCTGTGCTTGTGTTCAGCAACCCAAATGACTACTGCAGAAATATGCAGCTCATCACTGACAGCATCATGTCAGATTGGCATGACATGTCCTACTGCATGTTACGGCAGCAGACTCTTTTGATGCAAATCTTGCTATAGGCACAGTCAGCACTTGGCTTGCTTGATCATGATGAAGCAATGGCATTCGGACCAGCTTTACATCAGCCCAAGAACAAGTTTCAGCACTGAGGTTTGCTTGCCTCAATAGATCTAAGAACCCCAAGGTATCTGTGGACTCGTCGCTACTAGTCTTGCCCAGCTGTATGTTAAATGTTGCCCCATCTGGACAGGGTGCCAGTCCTTTGCTGATCTCACAAGCAGGCTTTTCATGGCTTGCAACCAGAGTACCTTGAGTCATGCCAAATACAAGCCGTAGCACTCCAGCCTGCAGATAGTGTGGTGGCTCGCAGCGAGCCTTGCTGTAGTACAGCGGGGCTGGCAGGTGGGCAGCCAGTCCCGCTGTACTACAGCAATCCTGACATTATCTATGCAAATGAGATCCCTGCTCCACGCTTTGGGCAAGGCTGCTTCGCTGTTGCCCTGAATGCTGTGTATAACGCAGTGACTTTTGTAGCTTTTGGCTGCAGAACGCATGCATGATGATAGCTGCACACTGCGCATGCTGGTCTGCTGAATTTGTGTGATTTTGGTTCTGCGTTTTTAGATACATGTGACCAGTTTGTCATGCTCAAGGATCAATGCCTGCAACCTGACCTGTTCGCTGATGTCTGCCTTTGGGGATGACATGATGTTCAGCTTAGTCAGTGTGTCACACTTTCTGCTAATCCTGTTGTCAGCGGCTGTATCCCCAGGCAGCTTCTTGAGAAGCTTAGATGCAAGGGATCATTCCCTGATCCATTCTCTCAGTTTGAACCTAAGGGCTTGACAGGAACAGCCCTTTAGCTTGGCTGATTCCCCTCCCACTTCAGTTGCCATGATGATTGAGGAGCAAGAAGCAAAGGGTGGCAGCGCAGCTTCGGCAGCAGCAGCGCCTTGACACAGCCCACATGCTTCATCCCTATCCGGAGGTCAGCACCAGGCTCACCCGAGTGCAGCTGACAGCAGCAGGGTGGCAGCGCAGTCTCATGACAGCAGCAGCACCCATGCACCTACACCAAGCATCAGCAACACAGCAGGTGAGCATGAAGTGACCTTTGTCAGCGGATTGAAGTGTTATATTTGCCTTGGTCCGGCCCAGCTCTATTCAATCACTTGCTTCATGCATGCTTTGAAGCTGCACCAGAATTCTCACATACGGCTGCATGGCTAGCCCAATGTATGTTGCAAACCAATTGTTTGTCTTGACCTCTGACTTGTGTTGCTTTGCAGGGCTACATGACATTTCTCAGACAGCAAGTGGGGTCGTGTAGCTGTACAGTATGCCTACAGAAGGCATCCATAAAGCATGCTGCTTGCAGCCGGGCTTGATCCAGCTAACCATGCCTTTTAGTGTCAGCAGCAGACTGACATCCAGGGCAAATCCACACACATCTGTGCATGTCAAAGACTGGATGTGGCTCAATGCATCAGGCATTGCTGTCAAGCTAACATTGTTCCTTTCTTTTGATGATTAGGCTGGTGTTCGGTATGAGTGCCAATTGTGGTATCCCCTTTCATGAGTAGCACTCTGCAGATGATGGCGTAGATTAGAGATCAGCAGCTGCGTCTTGACTACAGGACTGCAGAGGAGCATCTGATGTTTCACGGCCGAGTGCATGTTGAGTGTGAAACATTGTTGAATGAGTGTGGATGTTGCTTCAAGAATGAATAAGTGCTTATGCAGATGCTGTTTGTCGGCATTTGTATTGATATAGGCATCGTCAATCAGCAGCTGGTTATGCATACCAGTCAGTTTCAGTCTCTGTGCTTAACTTGTTCCATTGCTTGATTTTGAACATGTCTGTATGTTAGGTGCTAATGTGCACAGTTTCCGCTGCGTGTCTATCACAAACAAAAGTTTTGCTAGCTGAGCCAGATGCATAATCACATTGCCACTTTTTCTTGTGCCGGCGCAGATTGAAAACGGGTCTTAAACAGAGGCCGTAAATGCGAGATGCAGCTTGTGGGCTGTATATGCAACAGTTCCTTTCAAACGGATCTCAGATACACGTTCCCAAGGATGCAGTACTCAACAGGCAACAGTTACTGTAAGTGCCTCTGAATCAATGACAACTATGGTTCAGCCTGGCCCATGGGGCAATTCTTGTCTACTCAGAGTACAGTGTTGAAATGTTGCCCAATCACACTCTCATCACTGTTAGATATACCCTTATCACCATTGCCGTCATTATTGTCACCATAACATTCTCAAATGTGAGCAGCAGCAAGCCGGCGCTCCATGTCTTTGAAAGCACCAGCTTAAGTCATAGCAATGTGGCAGTAAGCGGCGAAAGACTCATCACGCTCACTCTGAAAGTCACTCTGAAAGTCATGAGCGAGTTCATGACAGATGGTCACAAACCGGTCCGTATGCCTGAGAGTTCGTGAGGCTGAGTCACAAACATGGTCTGCACACTAGTGGTTTTTGGCTAATTTGTGTCATCAAGGCACACATGGTAGGATTACCAAGCAGTGATGCATCACATAAACAGCATGATGGCAAAGGTCATAGTATTTCTGTCTACAGAGTGCGTCATGCCATGGGATGTCTTTCAATAATGAAATGATATTGCAGCAATAAATCATGCAGTTTTCACACAGCCTGCATAGAGTACACAGAGAACACTGATGATACATAGATGGAAGTGCTGAAGCTTCAACTTGACCCCAAAATTCAGCATCTACACAGCACAACAGAGAAGCAAGGGAAGCTGTTGAGACTAAGTCACAACTAGCCAAGCTTGACAACACAGCAAGCTACTCCTATAGCTGAGCAAGCTTGGTTTCACTCCGGGCGTTGACATTTACCACCTTCTCTGCATCTGCAACACAACCAACATAAATTCATACAACATGAGTTGTCGTCGCAAGGCGTGCACAACACCTCAATGTATGCAAAGAGCAGCAGAAGGAATTATCTTTTCTTTTCTTTCTATGCAAACAGCAGCAGCTCGATCAGTGTCAAGTCCACATAAGCAAGAGTTTCATCAAAATCAGCATTCAATCACATGTGTGCCCCGTAACAGCACCTTCACCCATGCCAACACCAAGGTAGGCATGCAACTATAGCAGCTTGTTCAGCATCACCAAACTTACTTGACTTGGACTGGTCATCAAGGGCTGCTACTCCAGGCAGCACTTTGCCTTCCAGCAGCTCAAGGGAGGCTCCACCGCCAGTGGAGATGTGGGACATCTGACTCGCCACCCCAGCCTTCTCCACTGCCGAGACTGAGTCACCACCGCCGATGATGGTTGTGCAGCCCTATGACATACCAAATGCAAGCATGTGTATCTTGCTGGGCGGTTGAGCACTCAAATCTCCCGTGCTCAAGATGTTCATGAACTTCTATGATTGTGCATGCTTGGCCGCTGGCACATTTGGGACATGCAGCAAATGGGCAGGCACACACACACACACAGGGGGTGGCTTGCAAGCATGTTGCAGCAAGAGAGGGCTGGAAGTGCAGCTGACTCAGACCTGCAGTGTGCTTGACTCAGGCAAATTGAGCTAATGTTGTGCACTGTTGCATTTCACTTGCCCCGTGCAACACAGATGAGCCTGAGCAAGTACTGCAAAGAAGCCATTGCGGTACAACAGCTACAGCAATACACGAAGCTGTGAGGAGGTGTCTGGGCTAACCTTGTTTGAGAGGGCTGCAAGGGTGTGGGCAATGCCGAAGGTGCCCTTGGCAAAGGCCTCCATTTCAAACACTCCCATGGGGCCATTCCAGATGACAGACTTGCAGTCCTGCAGCTCTGCCTGGAAGTTCTTCAATGACTCAGGGCCGATGTCCAATCCCTGCAGATTCACCAACAATTGAGGGTGCATATTGGCAGGCACCTGAGCATGCATATGAAGCTGAGTTTAGTATCAGCTATTAACAGGACTCAACAATGGCCCGCGTCCTGACAGGCGGACATGCTTAAAGGTACTGCAAGCCTGTCATCAGCAACATTGAGCCTCATGCTATGCCCCAAACCTGGAAGCAAGTGATAAATCACTATCAACTCAGCCACCACTGACTCAAATCAACGAATGAGTCACTTGTACAATATAGGACGGTGTGGCATCAGTCATGCTTCGTGTTTGATGGTCCAAAAGCAGCAGCAGTAACGCAGAGCCAAAGAACAACTCACCATCCAGCCATCCGGTATCTGCTCAGCTGACACCACCTGAGTCTGTGCGTCAGCAGCATACTTGTCAGCCACAATGATATCAGTGGGCAGTAGCAGCTTCACTCCCTTCTCTGCTGCCTTGGCTACCAGCTGCCTTGCTAGATCCACTTGGCTGTCCTCTACCATGGACTTGCCCACGCTGTAGCCCCTGGCCTTGAAGAAGGTGAAGATCATTGCACCCCTGTCATGCAGGCATGGTTTTGTTGACATGCGTTACAGGCAAATGATGGACAGAGAAGTCCTTGTTTCCAACAAGGTTGTCACGGTACACCTTGAGAAAACATCTCTAGGTAGCATGCAGCACGTGATGCGGCAAAGACAAGGATACACTGAACAGATTATCACTGATGATTACTGCCTAAAAAAGGGTGCAGGCTGTTGCTCAGACGCTAGCAGGACAGTGGCCTCACCCTAGGATGAGGCTGTCACACTTTGCCAGCAACTGCTCAAGCACTCCAATCTTGGTTGACACCTTGGACCCCCCAACAATGGCACAGAAGGGTCTGTTGGGGGCTTGCACTGCCCCCATCAGGTAATCTAGTTCCTTCTGCATGAGGAATCCCCCGACGCATGGTGACAGATGCATAGTCACCCCCTCTGTTGAGGCATGCGCCCTGTGTGCTGTCCCAAAAGCATCATTGACATAGACTTCAGCCAGAGACGCCAACTGCATGACAGGCAAAGGAGTGGAATGAGTACCAGGCTTGGGTCTGGATCTGCAGATACAGGAAGCGGCTTCAGACACGCGATTGAACCTCAGACAAGCGATGGCTCATTGCTGCACATGCCAGAGCTTTGGGGGGAAAACAGGTTCCATGTACGAAACATTCAATAAGTAAAATCAGATGTGTGCGGCAGCAGGCCAAAGGCAGATTGCAGTGCTGCAGCCGAAGTGACTGTCCACCGTCCAACCAGGCAGGAGTTGTTGAGAACGTGCAACTTGTGGTGCTGATGCATTGCAATTCAAGCTGAACCAGGCAGACACATTCATGAGTTTCAAGCTAACCTGCTTGGCAAACTCTGGGTCATTTTTCTCCTCTTGCTTGTGGAAGCGCACATTTTCTAGCAGCAACACCTGCGTCAGTCGCGCATTTCAATAGCATACCACGATCCCATCTTAGTGTCTGGGAGAGTGAGTTCTACGCTTGGCACTGAAACTGCTGTGCTGGGTAGGTTGTCTTACCTGACCAGGTTGCAGGTTATCTACCATTGCCTGGACTTCGGCTCCGACACAGTCAGGAGCCATCTGGACCTGTAGTGGCATTCACCATAAATGCAGCAGGAAAGGATACCGAGGCCATCAAAAACCACAGAGCAACCAAGCAGGTCACTTTCGGCGGTTCCTGAAGGGTAACATGTCGCTGCTAGCTGGTTGCTGAGCTATAGCTGCAATTTGATGCCAGACACCAGCACTGCAGGAGGTTGGTGTTCTTTTGCCTTGCGCACCTGAACTCCAATAGCCTTGGACAAGCGGGCGACCACATGCTTCAGACTGGACTTCTCTTCTGGTCCTTTTGGCCGGCCCTGCATACGCAGCACAGCTCCATGCTCAACACCAGGACTGCTCCCAGGCAGTTGCAAGCAAGAATAGGCTTGTGTGAATACCAAGCGTCAAGCAGCCTGTGAAGTGCACTTACTTAGGCAAGAATTGCTAGATAAGAATGTTGTTCATACCAGGTGAGAGACGAGGATCAATCGTGCACGTCGCTCAATAAGAAACTGGACGGTCGGCACAATGGCTCGGATGCGGGTGTCGTCGGAGATCTCGGAGCTTTCGTTCAGAGGCACGTTCAAGTCCACCCGTACCAACACGCGCTTATCAGCCAACTCTCGTGAAGACAAGTCTTTGAGGCCGCGCTTGGTAACTGCTTTGCTCGGCATATTTGTGTAAGTCTTCCCACTCGAAGTCGTTCAACCTGTGAGTTCTCAAGTCCGCAGAAACTGCGCGCACTTGTAGTACACGATGTGAATGCTTGATGAGGGAGCGCCAACTTCGAACTTGTCACGCGATCGCGTGCGATATGCGTTGCGCAGCTCACTGCAAGACTCGCCAGGTCAGCTATCCGCATCGTCTTACAGCTATGAATTACGGTGCACGTGGACTGTGACATGGACAATATCCGGGCTCATAGCATGGCCAAAGCACGCCACGTGGAGCCATACGCTGCTGTGAGGCAGACTTTCGTTGCTGAGGTAGCACAGCATGTGCTTGGCATCACGATGCTCTTACTACAGTAAAGGTGACTGACAGCCCCATACGCCTCTGCACGCTCTGCGCATGCATGGGGCAAGCTGTAGCAGCATGCATTGCATGACTGAAACTTTCCTATTTACAATCTGTTGAATTTTGGTTGAGGGCAGGGCTGTGCAAAGCAGGAAGTGTCCACTAGAATGGAGCTGCAAGCACCATGAACCATGCTGTCTGTCATCCTTCATTGTAGTCCACGCTACTTTAGTGCCCCTGCTGCATTGCTGACTTCCCCAGCTGGCTACATTGGCCGATCCACACCAGTGCCATTGTGCATCTTCTCAGTCTCCTTCAGCAGCATGTACTGTGACAGGTCCTCATCTGCACTGGGTTCAATTTCATCCAGCTGCACAACTGTAGTCACGGCAGAGCTGTCTGTCTGTCCCGGCTGTGCTCCTTGCATGTACTGCAGCCCTTCAGTAGCTCCTGCAGACGATGGCTGATCTCCATCTGATGGCATCTGATCAATGTTTGATGTTGCTTCACGAAGACTGGCCTGAAGTTCATCAGCAGTTGACTGGTCAGCTCTTGGGCTGACTTCCGCTGCAGCACCAGCTGCTGCATCAGCTTCTTCTTCTTCTTGCATTGGCTGGTCTGCATCTGGCTGATCCATAGCAGTCTGTTGCTCTTCTGCATCACTTAGGGCAGCGCTTTCTTCATCCCTCAAGGGCTCCTTTGCTTCCGGCTCTGCCTCGCGTTCAGCAGGGTCGGACTCAGAAGCAGTCTGCATACATCAGCTTGACGTGAGGCAAGGTGAAGGTGGCTCATCTCAGCCACACATTCACAGCAACCTGGTTCACTTCACAGCAACCATCATAGTCATACTATTTTTGCGGTGGCTGTCAAACAGCCACAGACACAGTTGACAGCTTGGGATGCAGTGGCACAGCTCGCAGCTCATGGGAAAGACCGTACCTCTTCCTTGGACTGAGCTGACTGCCTAGATAGGCTGGCTCCCCGGCGCATGTCAATGGCATCCATCATCTGTGCCCGCCTCTCAGGATCCTGCTCAGCCAGCACCCTGCACAGGAACCACTGTCATAGACCAGTCATGGCTCTTGGAGGTGTAGACATTTCGCTAAGCTTAAAGGAGCTTTGTTTTGCGGTCAGAATTTCAACTGACAAACAGCACCTGGGGACTAGCATCAGATCTTTCTGCTTCACAGAGATCTTTCAGCGAACCAACACATTGAACCGGGGATCAAATGAAGCCCTGAGCAGTTGCCAGGTCAGATGGCTGTTGTAGGTGCAGGAGTACTGTTACTCCCCCATTCTTCATACCTGACTTTTCTGTTTCGCTGCTTTCCCGCAGGGCATTCTTGCACCCACACTCGCACATCTCAACTGATTGTGCCAGTTTTCCAGACTCGGCATGATTGCTCGTGCAGGTGAACGCAGATCATGTGCAAGGAACACTAGAGTACTCTTGCAGTGCAGGCAGTCACAGGCAAACACAAGGTGCTGTGATCCTTTGAAACACCTTGCCTTGTGGTCATAGGCTACTGATCATGCAGATGCTTCACAATTGCCACACACAACACTGGAAGCCTGTAAGCTCATCACAGCACGATGCAGAACTACAAGCAATGACACAGATGGAGCGTGTACGTGTCACACTGCAAAGGCACATTGCATGGTGTAAAGGGGGGGAACTCACATAAGGATCTCTGAGGTGGCTTTGCCTACAAGGCTGTCAGCAGCCATCTCCTGCACAGATCTGCTTTCAGGCCGTCTGTGGTCCTCACCGTCTGGTGTGCTCCTCTGCATCTGCAGCTCCTGCAAAACACACAGACTCTCTCGACACACATTTTCAATCATTACTTTACCTTTGCAGATTTGTCATATAGATGATGTACGAATCTTTGATGACACAGAGACAATCATGATACAACTATGAACTTTTTGCTAGCACTTTGTGTTCTATTAAACCTTTACTAAAAGCTGACACAAATACACAGACTCTATCAGCTCCTGCAGAATGCACAGTTTTTAGCACAACACAGGCGCTTGCCACCTTCAAGTAATGTTGCCTCGTTGTGCCACGGTCTGTTGCCTCAATGTAAGGCCACATTACAGGGAGGCTCCAGGCAGAAAGCTTGACATGTCAAGAGCAACCCCGGCCCATACAGGATGTAGGAAAAGTTCATGCTGTCGCATGAGAGAGGTTACTGATTTGAACACCGAATTGAAGGCATGCCCTAGCGAAGGCAATCTTGCTGTACAACCTGCTTTACACATCAGACGATGACATTGCTAGCATACAGTCCAGGGTTCAGTAGTACCAAGAACGCATGAGCAGCTTACCCTGATGAGGGCAATTCTGCTCTGCAAGCCCTCATACATCCTGGTCTGTGCTGCCCTGCCCCTCAGCAGCCTCTGCAGTACCAAAGCAGCCGCGTCCTTCTTCCTCCTCTCTGGGTCCATGGACAGCAGCAGAGCCTTGCTGGGGGTAGCGGCATCTGTGCGTGCTGCAGAAGACAGGACAGTGTGCTTTATAAGGCTTTGGGCAGACACAGATGTTGTTGGGCTGGTGCCATTGGGCATGCTATGCAAGTATAGGACATCATTTGATCATGAGGACTGAATATGTACATGAGCTGGATGATGAAATAACATCAAATTGTCCATGCCAGCTCTTTTGTACGTGATGTCAGACGTCTGTATCAGCAGCATTCACTGTAGACAGCAGTGTCATTGTATTCAACAGTGTGATATGGAGTCCACTTGGCACAACAGGTGTGGTCCTGTTGGGCCTGGTCAATGGTGAGTGCTTTTGTGGCAGATGTAGCTGGTGCAAACTTTGCCTTGTGTTCTTTGCAGATGTGCAGAGCTGCCCTGCAAGAGGGGGCTATCAATTTGGCGCCCAAGCTCAAACTCAACCCCTCCAAAGCTGCCGTATACACACAGAAGAGGCAGGTGTGCAGTCCAAAAGGAATTCTTTGGTACTTTGCACACTGATCAACATAGGGCAGCTTTGTTGCCGACAGAAATGCAGGAACGGTTGTGGCCACCCCAGAAGCTGACATGTCTGACGAGCGTTACTCAGAAGGCATGTACATGATGAGCCTTTCACCGTCACGCAGGAGGACACAGCCTGATCTCATTGCACACATGAGACCACAGAGCCAGTGCATGTATTGGCAAAAACATCAGTAAGAACAAGGTGGCATTGATGCACAGGACAGTGGTTGATTCAGGCAAGGCAGTTCAGCACAGCAGTACCATACAGTCTTGCACAGCCAAAGTTACTTCTCCATTCACACAACTTTGCATGACCTCGGTGATTTGCACTGGTCCAGGACCCAATGCAGCAAACAGAAGCTTTGTGCAGGTGCTTACACTTTGTCCTAGCCGTGCGCTTGAGCATGGTGGTAGTAGCCATTTTGGCAGTCATGTCCTTGCCACTCATCTTCATGGAGGCTTGGGTGGAGTAGGTGGCACCCATGTCGCCAATGGTGTTGTTCTGCCTGCTGGTGCTGAGCAGGGAGGCCATGAGGGCCAGGTCTGCGGCAACCTTCTCCTCCCTGTGCTGAAGGTAGTTCAGCTTATGCACACTGCCCGGCGCCTGCATGCAGCAAGGTCAGTCAGGAATGTGACAAAAGCCCCCAAAGTACTGCTGCTGTGAACCTTGTCATCAGCAAATTTCTGCCTGCCACTGCAGAGCTGACAAGCCATGAGGGCCGAGCCTGCTTCCACCTTGGCTTCCCTGTGCTGGAGGTAGTTCAGCTTGTGCACACTGCCTGGTGTCTGCATGCAAGAAGGGCAGCCAGATCTGTGACCAAAACACACAAGTACTGCTGCTGTGGCTTTGCCACCGTGCAGGTTGTTCTGCCTGCTGGTGTGAAGCAAAGAGGACTTTTTGCCTTGTTGCCGATGCTAGGGCTCAGAGCCCATGTGCCTACCTCATCACCCCCACAGGGCACTTTCCTCACCTGCACTTTGGCCATCAGATGCCGCTGCGGCAAGCTAGCCTCCAGCTCCAGCAACTCAGCATAGGTACTGGGCTGATAGGGGCGGGTGTCAATGCGCTGGTCCACAGGCCTACTGTCAGGGAACCTGCCTTCCCTTTGCATGGGAGCATACACCCCACTGCTGTACTGGCTGTACCTGTCTATGATGTCAGGCTTCTGGGTCCTGTCCGGATTGCGCTGCGTCCTCTGTGCATCCTCTAGGTGCAAAATGGTGCTGACTCTTTGCCTGCAGAGCAGCATCACATATGTCACTACTACAATCTGTTTCGTTCAGCATCTGTGGTAGCTGTTTGCTTGAAGCCGGTTAGTCCTATGATGGATGCAGCAATGCAGGATGAGATGCATACTGATTCTCAGAGACATAAGCACACATATAGCCCATGTATCTGCGTCATCTGCATTCAGTGCACGCATTGGTTGCAGAAGCTTGACTGCGACCCTGTTACCAAAACTTCGAGGAAATGCTCAGCTTCTCCACGACGCCAGCTGATGGATGTGCCTGCTTCAGCTATAGTAAGCGAATGGCAAAGAAATGTGCTGCTGCATGGTTACCTGTGAACATAGGCAAGCTTCTGTTGCACTTCGCGGGAGCGCCGAGCCCTGAGAGCATTGATACGCTCGGCATGGTGGTTCTCAATCTGCTCCTCCCTGTGCTGCAAGCTGGCCTCCAGCCTCAGTACCTTTGCATCCTGCAAGAGTCAGATGTGCTAGGCGCTTTCAGCAGCAGGCCTGTCCCATTCAAGGCTGCCTATAGGCACTTCGCTTTGGTTGAAGGCGCTTATACAAGCCTTCCAGCCCTGCCAAATGACAAAAGCAGGGTGCCCCTTAACACTGGTGTACAATGGCATGGTAGCCACATGGTGGTGACAATCTGGCAACATGAGGGCCAATTGGCAATTTGGCAGAAGTGCACCAGAGATAGCTCCATTTGTCTGCTCGTACAAGATTGGCTGCAGTCCTCTGCGTTGTCAAGGCCCTCATGAGATGCGCAAGCACTGCAGTTTTGACCTACTAGCTGTTTGCCTGCTGGTGTTCAAAATTTATCAATTGTAACATCTGGGATGCATAGACAGGCTCTGCAATTCCCAAGAAGACGACAGTCGTACCCTTTTACTACAAAGTGGTTTTGGAGCCAATGCAATGAGAGCACATGACCTGGCCATGCACTCATTGATGCCGCAGACAGCAGCCAAGCTGTTGTTGCAGCACTGCAGACATTTCAGGATGTCTGTGGAGCAGCACCTGAGTTGCCTCCAAGCTGGCCTCCCTGTCTGCCCACTCCTGCGCTTCCCATGCTTCCAACAGCTGCTGCCTCAAAGGCAGATGCTGTAGGTCATCCAAGGGAGGCAAGGCAGCCTCAAAGGCTCTTTTCACCCTTCGCTTCTCAATGTCCTCAACCTCAGCAAGGCCCACAGGCAAACCGTTACCAAGTTTGAGGTCCCTGAGAGCCAATACCTCTGGACCTTGACAGTGATACCTTGCAGACAGGTACTGCTGCTTGGCAGATGGCTGGTCAGGAATGACGTAGGCCACGTCCCAAGGTGTTGTTTGTGCTTCACTTTCTCTGTAGTCAGATTGTGTGGCTACTGTGCGTGAGACTGGCTCCTGTTCTATGACATCAGCAGCAGCAGATTCTGGCTCTACAGCTGCTGGCAGCATGTGCAGGCTGTAGATGTCTGGGTGATACAGCCCAGGTACAAGTAGGGGTCTTCGGCTGTAGAGGTATCTCTGAGCACCTGAGACGACTGCGGGCAGACTGGCTGCTGTGATCTCAGCCTTGCTGGCATGATGCTGTTCATACCCACGAGGAATATGGCTAGGCAGCTTGTCATGAGTCTTATATCTGCACTGCCACAAAACAGAGTAACCCACCTTGCAAAGAAGAACTCAGAAACGAGACCAAGACAAGACAGTGATCTGGCTACCTAAATGTCTGTGCTGGATGGTGACCCAGAGCTGAGAAGAGATTGTCATACTGAGGGACCCGTCCTAGAGATATACCGCCTGCCCTGCTTTGTTCTCTATAGTGGTCTTGCTGCGCAGAAACTGTGTAGGTGCTATCTGCATAACGTGAAAGACTAGGTTGAATTGAAGTCCTCTCCTGCAACAGTCTGGTCACAAGATGCTGCCCCAGATGGCCTCCAGTGCCTCACCATAGAGTGCATCGTAAGCTCGCGTTGCTTGCATGTTCTCTGCCTATGAGGTGCACCTCTACAGTACATCAGAGCCTCATGTTGCGGGGTGCGCTCTGCAATGCAAAGTCGCCTTGCACCTAGCGCATTTTGAAAGAATCTGAAGTCGTCCGTACATGTGTGCGTATGTGCGTGTGTGTGTGCACAGCATAGCAGTGACCTAGCGGAAAGCGATGTGCGCACAATACCCGAACAATTAAATTTGTGAGCAAGTCATTCTCAAGTACACTGTGTCCCCGTCACGTTTGCGAGGATTGTTGCATCGGCTTTGCAGCAACAAGAGGTCTACTCTATCTGCGCGAAAGCATATCACAGTTGTTGAGCAGAATTAGGCCATCCAGTAACCGTGGCACCTTGCTGGACGTGGCATGAGCGATGCTGCCTTTTGGGGCTGCCTGCTACTGGCAGGAGGACCGCCCATTGTGCTTTACTGCTGTGTGATCGCCAGACAGTCTTTTCTAGTTCTATTGTCTCTTGCTAGGTAGGCTGTCGATGCTGCAACACTGCAGTGCAGCCTTCTGCAACACGCCAATGCGTTGTGAAGCCTTGCATCGCTATCTAGCATTGTGTGCGCATGCAGCGCTTTCTTGTGGTTGATTGCTTTCCTATTGATCTCAGCTGTCTGGCGAGGTAAACAGCACCATCACCATGCCGTCCAGCTGGAAGTTGTCAATGAGTCCTGCTCGACCCAGATTGTCTGCTGTCTTGCAGGCTTTCTGCCTGTGACTTCAGCTGGAGAGCTTGTCTTGGTTGTTTTGCTGTCTGTTAGCTTGCAAGAAGCAGCTCGCTATGCACTGTGGAAGCTACACAGGTGCTAATTGTTGACAACTGCCAGTGCCAGTGCCAGTGCCAGCGTTTGGTCTGCAAATATGTGGCAATGCGCAGGAGGATATGTGTTGCTCTTGAATTTATTGCTCACAAGAAAGCCGATACTGAGCTAACAGAGCAGAACAAACAAGCCATGGCTTTGACTCATGGCTTTGCTCACGGCATTGTGCAGTCTGTGCTTTTCAGCATCAGGTACGCCTTGGTCGTTGTTGCCCTTGACTCTGCAAGCAAAATCTTGTTGCGTCCCATACCTGCATTGATCTACTCCAGGTTGCACGTGTCTTTGATGTGGCTGTAGCTGCCACACAGCATGACAGTGCATTGCAAGAATGCGCATGTCATGTGTGTAAAAATGGCTGGACCTAAGTGGACAATGAGGTTGCTGACTTGGCTGCAGATGCATTGCAGTTGGCTGCCCCTCTCGCTAGGTGGAGCAACTTATTATATCCCTGCCTGCTCAAGCATGTCTTACTTCTTGGCATCAGGTATGGAATGCCATGAATTGCATTACTGTCATGACAGCATGATATTACTTAGCTACTCTGCTACTTGGCTGCCACAATTTACAGCTTGATCCTGCCTGTCTTGTTGCAGCATTGCTGTCACTGGGGTTTTTCTACCTCCACACAGCATCAATGATGCTATCCTTCATGGGATTTGAAGCTGGAGATTGGCTACTGATTGCTGTCCCTCCTGCTCTGCATGTTGCTGCGTCTCTGCTGGTGAGCTCACTTGGCTTGTTTTTGTACAATTGATTATGCTCAATGAACCTTGCTTCTTGCATGGGTAGAACTTGTTCCTATGCAGCATTTATATGTTTGGGTCATGGTGACCGGAAACATTGTTTGATCAAGATACGCACCTTGCCAATGGAAGACTAGACCACTGTTGTTATGCAGACTGTGGCAAATCTGGCCAAGCAAGGATGCAATGCTGTGGTACCAATAGTTCTTGCAATTGGCCTTGGAGCATCTGCATGGGCTGGGAGACTATGGTGGAAGTCATCAGCATCTGGATATGTGACTTTGCAGGATACTCAGTTGTCGGTTGAGCCATGAATAACAGCAACACAGTTGTGCACAGACTGAATTTATGACATCACGCATGATTATGCGACAGTATCTGTTTCCATTGCCCATTTGCAATCTGTGCCGGAGACAACATTCCAGCGATAGGGCTGAGAGTATGGGCATACACTTTGTGTGGCCTTCCTCATGTACACATTGACCGTGCTTGTGGCTGTGTACTACTCATACAAGCCTCATTGGTCATGGCTGCCAGGACGCAGTCTGTCAATGGCAAAGCTTACATCAGTGTTCATCATTCGCATCACAGTCCCATATGTCGGATGTGTGACTGTATGAAATGGTTTGTGTAGCAAGCTTGTGACAGTTGTCATGTTTTGCACCTGTAACCAATGGCCTAATCAGGACCATAATGTGCACTGCAGCACAAAAGCACATGGACGGCACCGGGCCATCATCTAAGGGCAAAAATCGACCAGGCAGACTGCAGGACCTTCATATGCATGGCAGAAATGGTAGACAGCAGAGAACATTTGTGCAATGAGTTGCAGAAAAGCTGGCACACACACACAGCATCAGGTTCGGGCTGCAAAGCACTGTACAACACACACATAGCCAGCATGCACTTGACCTGTGCACTTGCTCCTGACACTCACCATGCCCCAGACAGTGTGAGCACTGCCCCACTCATCATGATCATGAGCCGCTATGAAAAATTCCTTGGTGCCAGGGATCATGCAGACATGACCTTTCCTGCATCAAATGATAGGCACAGGATTGTGAGAGCCAAAAACACTACAAGTTGTGACTGCAATGCGGGAGAAGCTCACTTGGCCACAACCGTTTCCTCACGTGGAGGAGTATCTTGCAAGCCCTCTAGACTTCCTTGCAGCAAGCCATAAGGAGGCCCATATCCAGCCTGTATCAACCATTTGGCCATGCCTAAAGTAGCCAGGAATGCATCGACATGGCCAAGTAGTAACACCCCAGAGTAAAGCAGCGGCATGCGGACACCTCCACAGCTCTCCACAGCAGCAGCTGACAAGACAACATGAGGAAACAAGAGATTTTCTGACCTCAGGAGGCAGCTCATTACGATAGAATCGGCATGTTGTGCAGCCTGTCTGTGCCAGTTCTGACACTAGCTCACAAGTTTTAGGGGCAACCGCATCTAGCAAAGATATGTGTATCTGCATATGTACAAGAGGTCTCTGGCATTGTACGCGCATCAAACATGAGTGCAACGACCTCAGTCAGCAAACAGTCACGTCCTGCCACACAGGTGCAAACGCAGCACGTTAAAACTAGAAGAGGTTACAACAGCCCGTTGAGCACCTCGCCGTCCAAGGATTTCAGCACGATCTTATCGCCTGGGCAGACATATTCGTTACTGTAAGCTGCTTTTACGACTAAAATGATATACGTTGCGATCATCGACTGCCCAAAGTCAAGCTGCAGTCAGCCGTACTATGCTTCTCTGAGTAGCCTATGAAGGCATCTTGTCTATACGCTAAGGCTTGGGCGATCAGCAGCAGATTCAATGCCCGGAAAAGCATTCGTCCCGAAGCATATGGCGCATTCCCGACAGTGACAAGAAGTGTATGCCGTAGACTGAACATCAGGCGTGCTTGATCATCGCGACCGCGCCCAATTAGCGTCCCTCGCGACCTGTCTCATTTAGCCTTCCGCCAACATCACACAAGATACCCCGGCGAAATAAATGTCGTTCTCTTGGCTTGATCACTTTTTTGGCCAAAAGAAACCATTGCATATGCACGCTTCGCGTACGCGGCATGCGTGCCAACTGCGACCAGAGGTGTGCCCCTTCATCAAGTTGCACCTCGTATCCCAACACTCATCGACGTCGCAGGTCTGGTGAAAGTTGTGTCTCGCCTGGCTTTTACAAATTGCCAGGTGTTGCAGTACCAAGCGAGAAGCTTTCTGTGAGGACTGTTGTTATCCAAGGTCAGCTTGAAGGGAAAGCGTATGTCTACCGCCGGGTAGGCCGTGAGAAGCCTCAGCATCTGTGTTTGACTTGCCACCCACCCTCTGTCGCCGTATGAGTTCCAGTCTCATGTGCAGAGACCGTCAGCAGAGCAGTCCAACAAGAATACAGGCAGAGCATAGTCAGCTGCTCGACCGCAACTTAGTTGAAACAGCTCTGACAAAGTCCCTGGACTTTGCGTCTCTCGATGAACTTGATCCTAGTCTTGGTGGGGTGCCTGGTCGGCTCTTCTGGAGGAGACAATTCTTCTATATGTCTGTTGACTGCCTATCAACTATGAGCAACTGTTCAACGGCCAACAGACACACTGTGTTGACTCTGCAGCTGAGGATTTTAAGCTCTTTGCTGAGCGCGAGGTCCCATGCGAGCTTAGGTCAGATGCAGGGCCCCTGTCCAGTGACGCAGGCAGTGTGGAAGCCATCAGAGTGAGGATACTTGTCAGGGGATCACAGCCTGAGTTAGAAGCTGTCAGGGTGAGAACATATTTTTAACCATATAGGCAATACAAGAGCTTCCATTATATTGTTCCACAAGCCAATGTCTGATGAACCACCAGGCCTTGTGGGGACGATGCATGACTGACTTCTTGCATGAGTTGATGTCACTTACTGATGACATGTGATATTATGGTGTGAAAGCAGTCAACACGTGTATACCTTTTGTCCAATTTCTTACATTTTTTGCATTTGCAGGTAGAGCTGACAAGCGAAAGTGACCTCTTCTTTCACTACACACACACTATTGGGCCAGCAGCATTCAGGCAGCATATGCAGGAAGCACAGAAGCTCATGGTGGACTTCAATGACTACCCTTCTGTCTTTCTGCGCATGTTGAGCAGCTGCATCCAGGCGCCCCAGAACCACATAGCTGTGCTGCTGATGGAGCCCAGTGGCAGTGCCAGAATGGACTTCATTCAGGTGACTTGCTGGTGCTGCTGGTATGCAAGGAGTGGGCTCTGTGATTGATTGCATAATGGCAACATCTGACACAGACATATGCACCCAGTTGCAGACACCCATGTGCCTGTGTGCAAGCCGCAAGATACCAACGCTGATGAGCTCCAGCCCTATCCCAAATCTTTCAATGGTTAGCTACTGATCTGGAATGATGGTTCTAATGACATTGATTGCTTCAATCTTGCAAACCATGTTGCATGACTAGCACAGTGCTCAGCTCAAACACCACTGTTTTGTCCTGCAGCTTCTCCAAGGGTCTATGTTTTGCATCTGAGGGACAAAGCAGGTTGTCTCTGATGTGAGTGTGGTTGGCTGTGGTGCCAATGATTGCAAAGCATTACAATGCTGTTTTGGCTTGAACAGAACATGGAGTACAAGTTTGTGGAGCTGCTGTCCTGCCAGTTCCAAGCCTCAAGTGAGGAGCATATCAAGCAGCAAGTCACTTACCGCTACAATGCTGTCAAGTCTCGCCTGGCGCTCATGCAAGCACGTCTTGCTGACATCAATGCTTTGGTGAGACATCAAGTCCTATGAGCTGCATGTCTTGCTTGCTGTGCATGTGCCACTATGACCGCATCGGTATGCTAGCTGGAGGTCACAGACAAGTCTTTGTGTGTGTGAAGAAACCTTTGCCATTTCTGGCAATTGTTCCACTCAGCAGACTTGTGAATGGCTAGATTTCCTAAAGCTGTCATTTGAGCCTCCTTCACTCCTACCACCAGCAAATCACAGCAATGAGAACTGACTAGATTTGCATTTTCACACATGTGGTTGCTGTCACATATTGTCAGCACAACTCTGACAGCCACATGTCTTCACATTGCCTATGTCACAGCTGCATGCTGGACCTGCTCTGCATGCTGACTTTCAAACAGCATGCAATGACTCTGCAGGTTAAGCTGAAGAACCCAAGCTTATTGCTTCAGCTGCAATCAGTGCCCCCACGCATGCCAGGACTTACAGCATCCATACTAGGTGCATCTGGCATGACTGGGTACAGCCCTCAGAAGACCTTGCTGACCACTCTTACACGCAGTCCATCCAGTATCAGACACACAATGCAGCAGTCTGGGCGGCTGAACAAGAGTCCTTCTCAGAAAGGAGCATGGGCATACTGAGATATATGCATGCGCGGTGCAGCCGCTGCATCAACTTGACCGGCATTTCATTGATAGGTCGGCCCTCAGATAGCTGTGCTCTGACACAGCTTTGTGTTGATGCAGCAGGTCATGAAAGGTGGTGTTTGGTCTGTTACTGCAATCAAATGGCACTGGTACCGCAACATGTTGCATCAGAGTACAATGCTACATTGGCAGCTCATACCTTTTGTCTGATGACATAAAACGCAGCTAACCTGCAGTGATCCTGTATTAGTAACTGACAGCCTGCCAATACCATATTGGTGTTTGTTGACAAGAAGTTGAATGGTCTGCTTAAACGAAAAAAGCTGAATTTGCTGACATTGCATCCCAATTGTAAATGACAGGTGTTTTTGCTAGATGCCTGTGACACCCTCAGGTGATACAGATTTGCACCTTGGCAAAGGAAGTACACATACGATCTGTAGAGGTGAATTGCTGACATACCATTCACTCTTGTGACAGGGCAGCAGTGACACTGCATCTGAGCTATCATGGAAAGCTGCCAAGCCTGATTGATGGTGCTGCCATTGAGGTCAGCCTGCTAGCTCGTAATGTACAAATTTACATAAAGAAAGCAAAGACCACATCTTTTGGCATGGGAGCCTTTTATGCATCAGGGACTTTAGTACTCTGGAGTGTCTGCCGACCTGAAAGCCCATAGCAGCAGCCCACTGAGAAGAACAAAGCCACATTGCAGCAGGGCTCCCTGCACACAAAGAAAAATCATAACCGCAATCTAGAGTTTATGCACAACCTGTTATCACGAAAGACAGCACAATACTTACCACCCCTATGTCCACAAGCGCATGATGTTGAACGCAAGTGATCAGCACTGCAACACTCCCAGCCACCGCCCCAAAAGCCAGCAGGTTTGAAATGAATAGCAGAATCTTGGCACGAGACTGCAAGCCATAATGGTTGGCTGCACAGCCTTACATAGCAACAGTTCCTGTGTAACAGCAGAAATGGAAACCTACTGTGAAATTGTCGTCAACATACATCTCTTCGGGTTCAGCCAACTCCTGTCTGGAAGTGATGTTCATGACGATGAGGGCAAGTGTAGCAACCCAGCCAGGTATGTGATAAGTGATCGGGATGTGTTTGTGATCAACTGCTGCGCTGTGCACAAACGCGTCCACCCTGCTTGCCGACAAAAAATCTAACCAGAATGTAGAACGCCTGCACAGTAGCGGCACAATGCAAGAATGCGGACCAGCACCACCACCCCGCCCCGAACAGTGCTCCTGCGATGCCAGGACTGTACTCTTTAGGCTTGCTTGTCAACGTCTCCCAGTCAATGTCTGCGTGCAGCAGCCAGTCCATGCAACCACGGCGCCTCTCCATTGCCATGGCCAGACAGGCCTGGAGCGAGGTCCACCGAACTGTTTGGAAATAAGTTGCTGCTTACAGCATCCGTGAAGTGTCCAAAGAGACACAGCGCGCGGCTGCTGTCGGTGTGTCGAACGCAGCAATGATGATCCGTGATGTCAATCTACGTCTCTCGCAGCAGCTCCAGCAGAAAGAGCGTATCGGCAGTGGCTCCAGTCGAGAACAAGTTACGATTGCATAACGCTCAGACTGACGGCGTATCGGCGTCATTAGGTCAAACGTCAACAAAAGGCTTTGAACTACACTTGCGACCAAAAAACACACCTGTACATCCTCTGAGGCTATTCACCAACATACTGCAGTCATGGGAATCGTACGAACAATCATAGAGCAGCCTGAGGAGTTTCCACCTCTGGTGCAGATGGCTTGGGCCGCACACAAAGCGAAGCGACTGCCGAAAGAGCCGAACCTGGCTTTCTGCTATGACATGCTCAACCGTGTCAGCCGCAGGTTTCTGCAGCACTTCACGTGCACGCGGTTACTGGACCAATGGTCCCGCCGTGATCTCGACTTCAGCGTTGTTGATCTTCCCTCAGCTGTGCGTGTTGCTGCGCAGCTTTGCAATTGTCATTCAGCAGCTGCCCATCGAGCTGCGCGATCCGGTGTGCATCTTCTACCTCGTCCTGCGAGCTTTGGATACGGTCGAGGACGACATGGCGATACCAGCACCTGAAAAGCTGCCAACTCTCATCAGCTTTCATGAAAAAATATATGACAGGTGTGAAGTACAACGCGCATGCCAAATTTCTTAAACCTGCAGTCTGCAACATTAAATCAAGTGTTCAAAACGCTGCAGGCAATTCAAATCACAATGCGGGTATGGTGCCTATGTCAGACTCATGAACCAGTACCCTCGCGTCACTGATGTGTACTTGCGGCTAGATCCAAAGTATCAAAAGGTAGGTGTGCATGTCACATGCCGCCATTTGCATCCGTCAGGTTAGTATGTTGACATGCTATGTCGCCAATGATTGCCTGAGCAATCCAACAATAGCATTCATTGACTGTATGTTCTGAAATTGGAAGGGAAGCTAGGCTTCACATCAATACCTACACGATGTCAAGTGTGCAGGTGATAGCAGACATTACCAGGAGGATGGGAGCAGGCATGGCCAAGTACATACAGCAAGATGTGGAAACCATTGCTGACTACGATGAGTACTGTCACTTTGTGGCAGGTCTTGTAGGCGTGGGACTCTCACAGGCAAGCAAGAAGCACCTGTGTTTCATTCTGACGACCTCTTGCTTGGGTATGGCCTGTTGCACAGAAGCGCCCTATTCCCACTGCGTCCCACTTGCTAGCTTAGCATAATTGTCATGAGATGCAGTCAGTCAAGCTCAACCCCACAGTGCAACCTCAGTGGTAATTCAGCAGTCCAGAGTTGCTGGGAGCTGAGAATTGCTGTTGAAGAAGCTTTTTTGTCTTGCAGTATTTCTTGCCCAGTGCCCTTGACTGCACATAACATGTGCCAGCACAGTCCCAGTCAGCAATTGCAGGTAGATGTAGCAACGCTACAAATGTGCTTGCAGTTGTTTGCACAAAGTGGGCTGGAGACGGCAGCCTTTGCAGACATGGAAACCCTCAGCAACCACATGGGTCTTTTCCTTCAGGTACCTTATACATCATGCAATGTTTTGTCTTTGCAATGCAGGCATTCCAGACCATAAGCCTGCATGTCAGCTGAATCAGCTGCAGGAGCAACCTGTTCACAAATGTTCATCATCACCTGACCATCTAGACCGTGAAGGGCAAAGTTTCTGCAGTGCTCTCACTGTTGTCCACCGTTCAACTTGATTCAGCATCATGACCACTTGGCCTATCTGCAGCTAACACAAGTCTTGAGCTGTCTTTTGCAACAGACACATGTCTGCTTTGATCGCTCCTATGCATATGCTGGCTTGCAATTTGGCTGTTTGGTTCGCATGCACTGTTAACATACAATTGCACAGAGCATGCATTTGCATTCCTAGTCACCTCCCTGACATATGCGTCTTTGTGCAGCTATGAGCACAAAAGATTCAATGACAGGCAGTTGAGTTCACTCTGCCTTGTTCATGTGCCATGACTGCATGTCGACCATAAGGATACAGTGACTGGGGCTGAAAACTGACTTTATCTGCAGAAAACAAACATTATCAGGGACTTCTTGGAGGATATAGAAGAAGAGCCTGCCCCCAGGTATCACTCCACGTTTCAAAAATCTGGTTGCCTTTCTCTCTGTTGCTTTGCCCCTTGCTTGTTGCCGCCATTTCCCCCTCTTTGTTCCTTTGCTTGTACCAATTTACCACAATTGCATGTGGCTCCATCCAGACACATCTTATTTGTTCAGGGCCTTGACACTGCTTGGTTGGGCACGCGCCGCAAGTATCAGAACACAGACAATTCTTGACTTGCAGAACACTTCATGCCTACAGTTGCCTAGTGATGTCTGTTGTACAAGGATGCCAGTATGAATTGGTGAGAGGGCATGAAGCCTGCTGCAAGCACTGCCAGAGAGCAGTCCTTGTACAACAGACATCACAAGATCACAGTGGTGGAAAATAGGCGTTGTACAAGGCCTCAGACTGTTTGAATAGCATCACACTCATCACATGCAGGTCGCGCCGTGTCTTTGCATGTGGTTCACATGGTCTGCTTGTCTAGGATGTTTTGGCCAAAGGAGATATGGGGGCTGTATGGAGAAGCCCTGGCAGACTTCAAGGACCCCAGCAATGCAAGCCAAGCTGTGCAGTGTCTGAACCACATGGTCACAGACGCCCTCAGGTCTGCATGAGCACCTTGCTTGATGAGTCACCAACATGCACCACACCTGTAGTGCGCAATGTGCCCGTTTCATCAAACAGCATCAGAGATGGGGTTGGCATCTCAGCTGCTAGACCCCTTGTTGCCCTTGGCTGCTGTCATGCATGACCACATGTGAAGACTGCTGACTTTTATCTTGAATACCAGCAGATGCGCGCTTGGTCTGCTTTCATGCACCAGCCTGCTGCATTCACATTCCCCCTGATATCTGCCATTCAACACGCTTCTGTTGCAAGGTCCTGGGTGAGTTGATGCCGATTTTTACATTTGTATTGTTTGACTGCCTACTGTGTAAGTTACACAAGCTTGTAAGTTACACAAGCTTGTGCAGAAGCTGAATGTGATGTTGCATGCAGGCATGCGCCAGAGTGCCTCCGGTACATGGAGCAAGTCAGGGATCCCCAAAACTTCAGGTTCTGCGCTATCCCTCAGGTCATGGCAGTTGGCACATTGGCCTTATGCTATAACAACCCAAAAGTCTTTACTGGTAAAGCTTCTGCACCACGTCCTCTACTTGTTTTGCAGCATATGCACCATGGCTAACAAAAGTTTACATATTGTATCTCTGCATTTTCAGCATAGTCCTGATGACAGTCAGGCAGCATGCATGAAGTCATGCGCACAACAGCATTTGCATCAGGACATACAAGCAAAAGAACATAACGTTTGAGGCACAGCATCTGTTTGCTATGCACATGATTTGATGACAGACCGGTATGATACAGCTGTCACGTGTTGGCAGTGCTATGCAGCAACATTCAGCTTAATGCTTCTCGTAATACCTGGCCAGAGCACTTGCATTGAACAAATGGGTGGCACTGCAGTAGCTGCAAGGGATAAATTGTGCTTCCTTGTGACAGGTGTGGTGAAGATGCGGAGGGGGCAGGTTGCCAGCTTCATGCTGCAGGTGCAGACCATGAAGGATGTGTACCTCATCTTCCACCAGTTTGCCACCACCATTGCTACCAAGTGAGTCAAAGGCAACCAGCACCCATTAGCCTATAGATAGCACAATCAGCCAGCGTCCATTGTAAAGAGAGCTGACTCGACTTTGCTACGGCGTTTGTTGTTTAGTTCACAGCATGTCATGAACAGTAATGTCCCTCAAGTGTCGTGAGAGCTGTCCATGTCAATGCAGTTCTGCAGCATCAGTGCCAGGCGCCTGTCATGATCATCACTCATCAGTAAGGCCCTTGTACAGCCCATTGACATGTCCAGTAACACTGCATATGAGCTGTATTGACTGTGCTTTGTTGCACATAGGTCTCAGTCAGCAGCTGCTGCCAGTGACCCCAATGCAGACAAGACACTAGCAGCCAGCCAGAATATACAGGAGCTGTGTGCCAAGGGTCTAGGGCGCAGCACAGCTGAGCTCATCAAGAGCCGGCAAAGTCGAGGGCTCCTGGCAGGCCCCTGGAAGTGAGGTTCAATGACTCTTTGATACAGCTTTGGGAGTCTGTGTCATGTTTGGTGCATGGTGCAGCCGACAGTTTGTTGATGCCTTGCCTTGCAAGCTATGCTGACATGCTAGTTCTCATCCTTGGGCTTTTCTTTACTCAATGCCAAAAGGCGTAATCTTTTCTTTTCTTTTCTTTTCTGACATGTTAGCATGGGTGGGAATGTGACAGGTAGCTACAACAAGGTCCTGTCATGGCTGACAACAGTGTGGCCCAGGGTCTCATAAAGGCTTCCATCTGCAAGTCTGCATCATGTTATTGGCTTTGAAAATGCAGGTGTGCTGCTGAAAAGTGTGCTGGCAGTACAGACTGATGCTTTGTTTGTCTTTGCAGGTTTGTTCTGGTTGCAGTCCTGGTCCTGCTTGCAGCATACCTTCTGAGGCAATGATCTACAGTGACTACGTTGAGTTCTGAATTTGTGAAGAGAGAGCAGTTAGTGACCTTACTTCTGCAGTTTCGACTTTGAGTTAAACAACCTGACTAGGTGTGCGTTGGGTCTCACAATTTTGCCAAGTTTGACCACTGGCCAGATTCTTCAAGATTGTAACATGCATACAGCTGTGTCAGAACGTTGTGACTAGCTAGCTTAAGGCCCCTCTTTGAAATTTACAACATCCCTGCTATTCATCTGGCAGCTACAGCTTGTAATGTATGAGTTAGTTGCTGGTGATGGGAGTTTGGCTTATTGATTGGTCATCATGGCACAAATTACAACATGCAGACGAAAGGCAGGCTTCGATAAAGCTTTCCTAAGAGAGGCAATATTGCCATTAATGCCAATATTGCACTTACGTGAAATTTTTATGTAACTTGATCCAGTATACGTTGAAATTCATGCATATCAGTACATTGTCCAAATACCATGCATTTGCTCTAAATACAGTGTACACGCTCTTTTCAGCCCATTGGTGTAGTTGTCACACTACAAATTCAGGGGTGCAACTTCGCCGGTACTTTGCCGATTTCCAGAAGACTTTGCCAGAACTTAGCCAAAATTGGCAAAGCACGGCTGAGCATGGCTATGGCTGTTTGCCAGTATGACTTTGCTGGCAACTGAGTACAGTAGCCAGACTTTGCCAAGCGTCCAGTTATAAATGCATTCTAGACTGATCAGTCACACTGCAATAGCATGTCACTGCACAATTAACTGACTTGCAAGCTTGTAACATAAGTTCAACACATCAATTTTGAACAAGTCTGACTTTTACTACATTGCTTGAAGCTTTCAAACACTCATGTCATTTACAATAACAACCTAAAGCAACACAGACGCAGAGCTCAAGCAAGTTCAATTTCAAGTTGCAAGCTGAACCTATAGCTAGCTGCAGATATTGTTATAGCAGTCACTAGTACTCCCGTCAACAACTATCATACACAGCCAATCACAAAATGAGAATGTGGTTGCTCAACTGACTTCACGCAACTGATACACTGATGCACGCAAGAGGCAAAACGGCTCAGGAACAACTAGGTTGTCTGGGTGAGAGCAGTGGGGCACAGCAGCTAGCTTGCATGGGGTCAGTCTCTCTATTGGCCAGAGATTGCCAGTACGAACATACTTAAAGTCTCTCTTGAACACTGTGCAGCCCAAGCAGACTGACAGGCCAATGCTGATGCCTGCAGTTGGGACTGCATCTGCATACCAGTTCACCTCGGCAACATTTGCCTTTTCAAAAGGGTGGCAGTCCTCCCAGCCAGGTGGTGCGTGTGATACAAATGCATTCACCCGTCCAGCCCAGTACTTCCCATTGCTTTTGGTGAGCACTACACTATCACGAGCAAACTTGGACTTCTCAACCCTGGTACAAGCCAGTGTAGCATTGCCGATAAACACACGCACAGAGCGTTCAGGACCCAGGCACAGCTCCTGCTGTTGCATACTGACACCGGCATGCTGTCCCCAGACTCTCCAAGCATCAAGAGCAGCTGGCATCTGAGCTTTGTTGGGTACATTGCTGCCTGTGTCTTGCAAGAACTTGTCCCACAGCTCACATAGTTCAGGCAGGTGCACAGGGTTGTGCCTGAGCAGTCACAAGCCTTGCACAGCCCTGGAAACTTGCAATATAGCAAATGGAACTCTGCTCTGCGGTTGAACCTATCCTTGTGCTGGCCTCTGCCAAAGCGCTCCACACCATAGAAATCAAACAAGGTGATTGGAGTGCTAGCTGTGTTGAGCATGAAGGCTGGCAGCTGCAGCTTGTATGTGTGCCTGCTGAAGGTGGTGGGCATGTAGTGGAAAGGAATGGCCTCTGAACCAGCATGAGGCTCCTCGCCACTGTTGTCCTGCAGCTCAGTAGCACTTTTGTGCCTAGCAATACAACATGTGATGAATGCTTTCCAGGCATTCACCATAGTTGCCTCAGGATGGGATGTCTGAGTCATCCATTTTGTCAAGCGGCCCCAAAGCCGCTCAAAGCCAAACATGGACCAGTCCCAGCAAGGGCCATGGCGGCGTACTGCCTCAGCCAGATGTGTGACCATGTGCCTGTTCATGTCCAGCTCCCAAGCTGGCAGAACAAGCTCAAGCTCAGCCAAAGCTTTTGGCATCTGCTTTTCCAGGTGCTGCAAATGCTCTTCTGAGATGGTCTTTTGCCAGAAGACGCCCAGCAGGTCCAGGTAGGCAAACACTGCGGCTTCTTGTGTTGAGTGCAGGCAGCCTTCCAGAAGGTATTTGCCCATTGGGCCAGTGAGCAGCAGGTACTCTGAGGACTTCAAAGCTCCTGGTGAGCCAAAACCCTTCTCAAAATGCACACCAGCAAACTCCGAGGGCACACAAATTGTGTCATCAAACAGGCAAGCATCTGAAGTGACACCATTGATCAATCATCATACACGTATCCATATAGACACACGGTTATACAGGTATTGACGGGCCAAAAGTCCTGTACATCCCAACCCTATCGACATGTCGCAATTGCACCCCCAATTTTCAGCAACAGAAAATGCCCTGTAAACATGCCCTTTGTCACGTGACTTGACAAGTTAGGCTTGCAAGTCTTGACAGGGAGCGAAGTGTCCCCAGACGGCGCTAGCAAATTTGCATATTCGGACATCCGTGGCAGGGCAGCCACGGTGCACGCAAGTAGGTGCAAAAGAGACCTGCGTTGAGGGTCAGACTTGGCCTTGCATACCGCAGTTGCGGCAGTCACGGCACCCACTTGGACCGTGCGTCTCGGCACCTTCGATTGCCTTTGTGAGACGAACACCACGCGTTGGTGATGCCGGTCACGGCAGCAGATGGCTGCGTGTATGAGCTGTGTGGGATCAAGGCTGGATGGTGAACATGGTGTCCGTCTTGATCTCACACAGCTCATATACAGCCATCTGCTGCCATGACCGGCATCACCAACGGC
>JAABUP010002387.1_pt1 | contig 36414 bp, 53 predicted proteins | sample 5559201 | NCBI WGS metagenome assembly JAABUP01 (sample SAMN10711887, study PRJNA513373) | rock metagenome | isolation source: Antarctica rocks | place: Antarctica
TGCTTTCAAACAACAACTAAAGCGTAGTGAGGGCAAGAAGCCATACGTGTTCTATGACGGACCGCCTTTTGCCACAGGGCTGCCGCACTACGGCCATCTTCTCGCTGGCACACTCAAGGTACAGTGCATTTCGCGGCACGACTGTGTTGGCCAGAAGTGTTCAACATTGGCGACCGGTCAGGCGCCGGCGCAACGGCCGGGCTGTTGGGCAATAGACCATGTCGCGCGAGCATCATCCCTTGTTACGTTGTTTCTGAGCATGCTCTCTGTCAGGATTGCCCGTAGATTGTACCCAACCCCAGCTCATTATTAGGCACCAAGCTGCTCACATGCAGCTCGCCGCAAGTTCAGTGTGTGCAGTGTTGACACTGCGTACCAGGCATAGGCAGAATGATGACATCGTCTTTGTGCCAATGTAGGATATTGTGACCCGCTATGCAACCGCAACTGGCCATTATTGCCCAAGGAAATTTGGGTAAGTAAATCAAAGTAGCAGGTGCTGCAGACACATTCAGAACATTGCCATACTGATCAGCAACGGTGCACATGTAGATGGGATTGCCACGGACTGCCAGTGGAGTTTGAGATTGATAAAAAGCTTAGTGAGTTTTGTGTCATGTCCCAGTGAATGCCAACTGCTGCTGCATATTGCAATGTAATGTGACCAATGTGACCATATCCTCATGCAGACATTCAGACAAAGGAGGATGTGCTCAAGATGGGCATCGACAAATACAATGAAGAGTGCAGAAGTATTGTCATGAGGTCAGCTGTATTTCCCTTGTAATGATCTCTTCAGTCTTATACACAGCAGCACCACTGTTTAAATGTAGCCTACTGCAGCATGCGACTTTTGAAGTTCAGCTGTGAGCTGCTGTCGAGCTGCTTGGATTTGCCGATGATACTGTCAGCCGTTCCAGCAGAACCTTGACTGGTCTCAGCACATCTGTGGCTGCAGGTATTCCAAAGAATGGGAGAAGACAGTCAAGCGCATTGGCAGGTGGATTGACTTTGAGAATGACTACAAGACTCTGGACCCCAGCTTCATGGAAAGTGTGTGGTGGGTCTTCAGCACCCTGCACAAGAAGGGGCTGGTCTATCAAGGCTTTAAGGTATGCACCATCCCCCAAATTCATTCTACTGTCACAAGCACAATTCAGAAACTTAACCAGACAATCATACGTCACACAGACAAGCCACAAATGTAACAGCAACCTGGCAACCTCCAAATATGCTGCTAGCTGACATCACAGTAACCGGCTATGCAATAAGGGCACATACAGCCCCCAAGCTTCTGTGACCATTCCCTCTGTGTGATGGTTGAGTACACATCATGTACAGGCATTTGTTGCATATGTTACCAAGTTTGACTGGTGTACAGGTCATGCCGTACTCGACGGGCTGCACAACACCATTGTCCAACTTTGAGGCTGGGCTGAACTACAAGGATGTACCAGATCCTGCAGTCAAAGTCAGTTTCCCCCTTGACGATGATGAAGACAATGCAGAGATGGTCATCTGGACAACCACACCCTGGTGAGCTGTAAGGACCCAACAGAATGTACATTGTTTGTGAGGATGTCTTTGGTCAGTGCCAGGCCAAGCTTGTTGTTCTCCTTGTTCCAAACGCTGTGTTTGCATGAGCAGAAAACATTTCTCGCAGATCAGAGTGAGGTAGAGCTGTGCAGCAATTTGACAAAGCTGCCCCAGTCTTCAAAATGCCTGTGAAGTTGTCTTCATTTTCTCATCTCTTGACACTGACAGGGTCTCTGCATGCTAGGCGGCAGAGACATGCACACTTACATGCTAGTCTGTCTTGCAGGACACTGCCCAGCAACCTGGCGCTATGTGTGCACCCAGACTTTGTGTACGTCAAGGCCAAGGACCCTGCCACAGGGCGTGTGTATGTTGTGGCAGAGTCCCTGCTGCATGAGCTGCCAGGAGCGGTGCCCAAGGAGAGCAAGAAGAAGGACAAGGGCAAAGCTGACCCCAAGAAGGGCGGCTTTGAGGTACACTATTCTTCCATGTTGCCCCTGCTTTACTGAGCGTCAGTGAGCATGCTGCTATGGTGTTGAGTGATTCAGGAGCCACCAGACTGTTGAATCATACCAATAGTTATGTCAGGTACTGTTATATTATCACTGCTGGACATGCAATCAGGACTTGATGTAGCTGCCGGACTGCTCTAGTGCTTCACCACAGATGTGTGGTGCCTGCATTGCTTGTTTTGCAGCATTGTCAGATTCACCAGCTTCCTAGATTTCTCAACGACAGCGAAGATTTGAGGCGCCAATACAGATATGCAATAGAAACCTTGGTAACAGGAGAGACACAAAGGTGATGGGAGCAGGATCATGTCCAGGACCCTGCATTTAGGTGGTGTCTTGACTCCTGCAGCTGCAGCTGCAGACAGGTTTTACCATTGGCCTTTTTGCATGCACAGATTCTGAAACAGATGAAGGGTTCAGAGCTAGTGGGCAGGACCTACAAGCCCATGTTCCCATACTTTGCCAGTCTGAAGGCAGCGCCTGGCAGCAACAGAGGGGCCTTCAGGGTTGTGGCAGATGGGTATGTGACCAGCGACGCTGGTACTGGCGTCGTGCACCAAGCGCCTTTCTTTGGAGAGGATGACTACCGTGTCTGCAAAAAGTTTGGTACGCTTGGCTTGTCCCCCAATACTGTCAGAACCACCGAAGAGGCATTTTTGCTAGTCACAAGACTGACCATGGGGAACAGTCTACACCTGAGTCTCAATTGCTTGTGATGTATCTGTGCGCTAGGGAATGTGTGTTGAGCAGCATGGCCAGTTGTTGAGCTGTAGTGCATGCTGCTGTGACAACTCACAAACCATGGCAGCTTCAGGTTGCTGAATTGAAGTGTGCTTGTAGCAGATAGGGCGCATGTCAAGTTACATGTATCCGTCAAGCGCTGTTAGAATACCTCCCCAGCATTGCTGCATGGCCTGTGTGGGTCCTTGGAGGCCTAAGCAATACTTCTGCATGGCAGCAGCTGTGTGATGCCCCTGGCGCTGGCTTTGTAACAAAGGGCTTCAGCATACAGATGTCCTAGATAATAGCAATAATAATAATAATAATATTAATATTAATAATAATTATTATTAAAATGTCCTAGATAGACAGATAGATATAGATAGATATTTTCCATTCACAATCAGCAGGAACAGCCCTGCTGCAATCATGGCTGGATTGTCACCATGTGTGTGTGTGTGTGTGTGTGTGTGTATATATACAGGCATTGTCCAGATTGGAGGGGAGTCTGTCTGCCCTGTGGACGCCAGCGGAAACTTCACTCAGGAGATCACCGACTTTGCTGGACAGTAAGCACTCTCTGCCATCTTGCTTGCAAGTGCAGTGGATTGTGCTGCTGCCCTGGCTGCCTGCTTGACACAAATCGGTGTAGTTGTAAGTGGCATCAAAGTTCTCACTTGCCATCTAGGAACTGAAAGTCAATTAGCATCTGCATTCATCGTGATCATTTGTGACTCAACAATGTGCTGGTGGGTAGCAGAACTTGTTCCACCTCAATCTGCATTGACAAGCATAGCTGCTGCTTTGCACTGCTCACGCTACACCATTGTACGCAAAGGCAGGCATGGCTGGACAGTCTTTACCTAAGGTGCGAAGTAGTTAACCTAACAAGGCAATACCAATCCGCATGGCTGAACAGTCTTTACCCAAGGTGTGAAGTAGTTAACCTGACAAGGCTATACCAATTTGCATGTGCCTTGTCAAGGCAGCACCAATCTGCATGTGCCTTATCAATCAATTTCAATCGATCAATTTACATTTCCTGTCTTTAGGACTCATCAGGGGAGTCAACAGAAAATATCAAGGTTGTATCAATCTGCATGTGCCTCATCGCAGCAGTACTAATGTGCATGTACTTTGGGGCATACGCACCTGGGCCATGCACTAGTGTGACAGGTTTTCCCTGGTGTAGGTATGTGAAGGCAGCAGACAAGGAGATCATCAGTGCCATCAAGGCCATGGGCCGCCTGGTGGACAACCAAACCTTCACCCATAGCTACCCCTTCTGCTGGCGTTCTGAGACCCCCCTCATCTACAGGGTGACCCCTCTTGCTTGAGCTCTGTAACCATCATCTGCCAGAGAAGCGCATTTGAATCGCTGTGAAGGCCTCAGTGCATTGGCATGATTGTGGGATGCTGTGTTTGTGAAAGCCTTCGACAGCCAAGTGCACAGGCACAAGTGTCATGTGCCAATGCTGCGCCTGTAGCTGGCTCTATCTGTCAGCAATCTTGTGTCCATACCCTAGCTTGCAGCTTATGCCAGATTGCAGGTGACAGCAGCTTACAATTGGCAGCAGTCAACAGCGTAGTCTTGTTGTCCTAGACCAGGCTCTCTCTGCCCGTCTGAGCACATGCATGTCTAAGACCAGTGGCTCGGGCAACACTTGTTTCCAAGCTGCGCATGCTGCACCAGACACACAGTCTTCCTGCAACTCACCACACCCCTTGTTGCTGCAGGCAGTGCCCAGCTGGTTTGTGGAGGTGACCAAGATCAAGGATCAGCTGATGGCCAACAATGCCCAGACCCACTGGGTCCCGACCTATGTCAAGGAGAAGCGCTTCCACAACTGGCTGGCGGATGCGCATGACTGGGCGGTCAGCCGGAGCCGCTTCTGGGGTACCCCCCTGCCCGTCTGGGCCTCCAAAGACATGGAGGAGATTGTGGTCATTGGCTCTGTTGCAGAACTTGAGGAGCTCAGCGGTCACAAGGTGATCCTCTGATCAAAAGTTGTTGGGAATTCTAGTCTGCAAGCTATGGCCTGATACGGTCATGAATTTGGTCATCACCAAATGTATGCTGATTTTGTTTGTGTCAAGGGCAATATTGCATAGGGCAACCTGGTTGCATCTTGCCTTCTTGTTTGTTTGCCAAACAATGTGTGCTCACCTTTGTATAGTGATGTTGCCACACTCGTCTGTCAAGCTCACACTCAAACTGCAGACGACGGTCAGAATCAAGAGCAGATCTGTGCCTCATAGCTGCTTGTTGATTTTGACGTGTGACTCTCAGAATGCATGTTGCGTCATTTCCAGCTCAGCTACTCATCAAGTGGATGACACAGCATTGATCCGCTGATCAATGCATAGGAGATGGCATCGCTGCAGCGACTGTGCTTAAGCACACCTATCAGCATTCCCAGGAAGCAATTCCAAGACACATGATGGCACACAGACTGTCATCGTTATCAGTGCTAATCCACCTCCTTACGAAGCCTCTGACACAGGCCTGCACAGGCACTCTGTTGACCTCACCGTGAATGCTAGCAAAAGTAGCGGATAGCCACACAGAGCATGCAAAACAAAGTCTATCACCACCCTCTGCTATTGCACCTGGTGACGTATCCCATGCGTTTGTAGGTAACTGACCTGCACAGGCACTTCATAGACCACATCACCATCCCCAGCAAGCAAGGCAAGGGTGAGTTGCACCGGGTGGAGGAGGTCTTCGACTGCTGGTTTGAGAGTGGCAGCATGCCCTATGGCCAGCTGCACTACCCCTTCGAGAACAAGGAGTTCTTTGAGGGCAACTTCCCTGCTGACTTTGTGGCTGAAGGTATGGGCACGTCATGCCACAGCAGAAGGATTGTGGGAGGCGAATCGATGCATGGCTGCAGAACAGCTTGCATCAGGCCTGCTGACATGTACTCATGCCAAGCTATGTGTTCATGTAGACCATGGATGGATAACATGCAGCATGTACAGCCTTGTCATCTGTGCCAGCTGTTGCACTTGTTACACTGCTTTGTGCTTGTATAGTCACCAGTGCTTTGTAGGTTGTCAATCACCCCCAACTTTGAGTATGTCACAGTCCTCCTGCTATGATTGTCAGTGCTGCCTGTTGGCTTTGAATGTAGGCATTGATCAGACCCGAGGCTGGTTCTACACCCTCATGGTGCTCTCAACAGCCCTCTTTGACAAGCCTGCCTTCAAGAGTCTGGTCTGCAACGGCCTCATCCTGGCTGAGGACGGCAAGAAGATGAGCAAACGCTTGCGTAACTACCCTGTGAGTTGACTTCCCAAAAGTGTGTCACTGTAGACATCCTGGATGCACTGAGCATGTCTGCCCTTGGCAAGTTTGCAGAAGGGCCTTTCTTGAGCCTTCAACCAATGGTTGATCCTGCATGCATCTCTGTCTGCCCAGGTTCTCACTCAACATGCACTGTTGAGATGCTCAGATGAGCACAAACGTTGTCCCCCTGAACTTTGTGCCTGCTGGTTTCCCTGCTGGTGTACTCTTACAGCATCTTTCACAACCCTGCATTGCATCTCAATCTTGCGCTGAGTTGATGGTCCTGCATCGCATGTTCCTGTCATGCCCGTATGCAGCACACCAATCCAGCACACCTCTCATTGTGATGCAGGACCCAACTGAGGTTTTGGACGAGTACGGTGCAGATGCACTGCGCCTGTACCTGATCAACTCCCCTGTGGTGAGGGGTGAGACCCTGCGCTTCAAGAAGGAGGGTGTCTTTGCAGTGGTCAAGGATGTCTTCCTGCCTTGGTACAATGCATACCGCTTCCTGGTGCAGAACGTGCTGCGCCTGCACCAACAAACTGGCATCGCATTTGAGCCAACCAAGGTATGGCTGCATGTCATGCCTGCTGACCATCCAGATGTGTATGCTGTGATTCAGAAAGCATGTATCACTGAAAGAACCTTGTCCGATAGGGTAAATAAATGATACGGCACCACTGTTTATTGTAGTGTGATGTTGTGTCTTCCTGCTTGTGCTGCCACCTGTCATCATTCACAGGCACTTTGTGCATCCTTTTCCTCTGGAAACCCCATAGGCTCTTTGTACACCCTGTCCCTTTCAGCTCCGCCTTCTTCCTGGCATGCAGCTGAAGCACAACTTTCCATTGTCTGCAATGCATGACCTGACTGCACCATGTATGTGCTGTCTCTGCACGCAATCTGACAGCGGCACTCTCCATGCATCCATGAGTAGCTCAAGCCCTGTGCAGGTTGATGTGTCCAAGGCCAGCAACGTTCTGGACAGGTGGATCAACGCAGCTTCACGCACCCTGACCTGCTTTGTGACAGAGGAGATGAATGGGTACCGGCTGTACACAGTCGTGCCAGTGCTTGTCAAGTTCATCAATGACTTGACCAACATCTATGTGCGTTACAACCGGCGGCGGCTGAAGGGCTCCAAGGGCAGTGAGGATACCCTAATGGCCCTGGTGTCCCTGTATGACGTGCTGCTGACTGTTTGCAAGGTGAGGCAGTCACAGCAAATGGCACATGTAGTTGTGAACCTGGCTGTAACTCCTGGTTTATGTTGTTTTGTCTGATAGCTGCTCATAGCATCACTTTGACAGAAGACTAGCAGCAGCACAGCTGTTGCAATTTCTGGAACAAACTCATCTTGACACAGCTGCGTTGCAGCATGGGCCAAGAGGGATGCTAAATTCATGGACAACCACCATGGTGTTGCATTGTTTCTGCCTCAAACTTGTCGATCTCAATTCAGGTGATGTCACCTTTCACACCCTTCTTCACAGAGCAGATGTACCAGAACCTAAGGCGGTGCCAGCCAGAAGGTACAGCGCCAGAGTCAGTGCACTGGTGTGACTTCCCTCCGGCCCAACAGCCTTGGAAGGGGGATGACCAGATCCAGCGCAGTGTGGCACGCATGCAGACTGTCATTGAGCTCAGCAGAACCATCAGGTACTCCACATTGGTATGGGATTGCATCAGACTGACACTTGTTTAGCCATGGAATGGTGCTGCAGACTGCTGATGTGGCGCTCAGCAGCATGCTCTGCATACACATGCCTTGCCTTGGCTGTGTCCACTATACCTTGGCTGTGTCCACTACGCCTGGGCTGTGTCCACTATACCTGGGCTGTGTCCATTATGCCTGGGCTGTGTGCATTATGTGCAAGAAACAATGTGCAAGTGACATAACACGAGCAAGTGCAAGTTGTACCCAATGCAAGTCCCAGAACAGTTGAGTACAAAGTTAGTGCAAGGGCAGTTTATATCTGATGCATACAGCATGCGGTAGTGATGTCACAAGTGTGCCTGCACAGGGAGAAGAAGAACAAGCCTCTGAAGAACCCACTGAAGGAGCTGGTGGTTGTCCATACCGACAAGGACTTCCTAGCAGACATCGAAGGTAAGCTGTACCTCCCTACTCGCTGCATACTGCACCCTATCTTCTAGCTTCTGTGACTCTTGCTGATCTTACCAAGCAGCTTCAAGGCACGTCGCTGAGTGGCAAGCTGCAACTTGCCATGTTCTACAAGTGAAGATTGTTGCTGTTGCTTTCCAGATAGCTCATGTTATTTTTGTATGTCTTTCAACACGAGCTGTCCCGTAGCCAAATTTTGATGTCAGCATTACTTTGCAGGGGAGCTAAAGGAGTATGTGGTAGAGGAGGTGAATGTGCGCAGTTTGAAGACCTGTGCAGACCCTCTGCAGTACTGCACCCTAAGAGCAGAGCCTGACTACCCCAGCTTGGGTAAGAGGCTCGGCAAGGGCATGGCCAAAGTAGGCAAGGCAGTCAAGAGCATGAGCATTGAGCTTGAGGGCGAATCTTTGGGATCTGGCGAGATCAGAGTGAGTCACTCTGGTTGATCATGACTCACAAATGTGTATCTGCTGAGAAGACAGAGCAGCTGGCTTTTTGAGCACAGCAATCATGTTCACATGGTTTGATCAAGTTGTTGTGGTCAGGATGATGACTGTGATTTCAGCTGATTTCTGATGTGAAGTATGTATCAATCCTGTCTAAACATAAACCTGAAGTTTGCCAAACTCATGACATGGGAATCATACAAGCAAAAGTTCATTTGGATGAAGCTTGTGCGACTACCTTGTTTGGATAGGAGCTTGTGTTTTTTCACCCTGCTGTAGATGCCTTTGTGCCTTTACGCACACCATGGCATGTTTGGCTTGTACCATTGGCAACTGGCAGTGTGCATGATGCACAGGTGTTGCGAGATTTCAAGTTGCCGGAAGGGGCATCTGGGGACGACATTGACGCCAACGGGGATGGAGAAGTGCTGGCTGTGTTGGATCTGGGGACAGACGAGTCACTGGTGGAGGCTGGGCTGGCTCGTGAGGTGGTGAACAGAGTGCAGAAGCTACGCAAGAAGGCGGGCCTTGTGGCGTCTGATGTTGTGGATGTCTTTCTGAATACAAACCAGCCTCATCCAGGTTGGATCTTGTCACATTGCATGTCAGTGCTTGAGCTTATGAGTCCGTCTGCAAATGTACAAACTGATGCCGTGTCACCTGCACATTCATGGTCATGATGGGATCGCCTCTAGTAGCATAGATGTTGCTTCGAAGCACAGTTGCATTCGCCAGCACTGAAATTCAAGGCCGCATATGCAGAGTATTCGACCTCCATGATAAGGTCCTAACTAATCTTGCGTGTGCCAATGCTTTCTGTGCAATGACCTTTGACTGACCCATTGTGCTTAATCATCATCCAGTGTACATTAAGCTGAGCAGCACACACTGTAGTTGCTGCTGCAGTTAATGCTAAGCTTGCAGAGCAGGCACCGGCAGTTTGAGGAAATGGCTAGTGCTAAATGGCATGCTGATGATCTGTCGTTTGTTGACTGTCACGTACAATGAGGCTGCCTTCTCTTTTACACATTACGTGTAACCTAGTTGACTCTGCTATCAATTGTCTGCAGTGTCAGAAAACAGAGATGCACACCAGCAAGGTGAAGCCATCAGTCAGAATGGCTCGGCACAGCACAATGGCATTCCCCATGCAAATGGTATTTCTGGTAATAATCTGTTCTTACTATCTTATTGCCTTTGTGTTTCTTAAACCCAAAGGTTGTGTCATGTATGAAGTGCTGTGTGGGTGTGTGAGCTTGTAAACATTGTACAAGCATATTTGGTTTTATGGCAGACACAGGTGTTACTCTGCAGGGCTGCTCAGGGGCCACTCTCATGCATTGCATCCGCGAGATAGTGCACTGAGGATCAGCCGCAAGACTGACCTTGTTTGATCATGCAGATGGCAGCAATGATTTGCTGGATAAAGTGCTGGCCAACCAAGCAGACACCATCCAGCAGGTGTTGGGCCGGCCCATTCAGGACAGCAGGCATCAGCCCAGCCATGCTGTTGTCATTGCACGCTCTGCTGAGACCATCGGCAATCAGGAAGCCAGCTGCAGCTTTGAGGTCATCCTGACGCAACCCACTTTCAGGATAGACTCTGATGCCTTGTGCCAGGTGGGTTAGTAGACCTGTGACTGACTGTGGGTAGACACCAGGCTTACAGCATCTTGTAATGAGGTTCAGCCTGTCTTGGTGTTTGCATGCTCATTGGTATGTTTCTGTGAAGATGACACATCCTTGCATGGTCGTTCCATGCAACACATCATTTACCGTAAGACTGGTGCACCAAGATGTAAGTGTCTATTGGCAGGAGTGGGGTCAGGATCAAGGAGAGAGCCTTGATGTCTGGCTTCAGTCCCGGGATACAGCAGGACTACAACAAGAAGTTGATAAGATGGGGGGGAAGCTATCTGTTGTGCTTGACGGGAAGACTTACACTCTTGAAGCTGGCAAACACTTTCATACTTTTAAAGTGTGCACATCACGGACGTTCATAGACATGGTCAACACCTGTACCACCTCCTGTGTCAAATAATGGCTTATGTTGATATGCCCAAATGATGGTGCGACATTTTCTGGCACCTGACTCAACGAAACGACAGAACAGCTTATCACAGATTGTGACTAGTGGCTCATGCGCCATTCGCAACCAGATCAAATCCTCAGTGCGTCTGGGAACATCAGAAAATCAATTCTCCAAGCAAATCTCCGAATGAAGTTTTTCAAAAACGAAAGATTTGCTTCCAGAGAGATTCGAACTCTCGATCTCTCGCTTACTAAGCGAGCGCCTTAGCCAACTTGGCCATGGAAGCTCTGCTGAATCGACGAGCGGCCGATGAGAGACGAAGCGTTGACGTTAAGCCAAAATTTGCGGTATAATATGATCACACAATGGGAACTATCTGGCGTGTACAGTGATGTTATCATTACCACATTACACTTGCCAGTCAGCTACCTTACAAATCTCCAGGAAACCATGTTCAGCTTTTCATTTCATTGTTCAACCACAACTCAACATAATACTGGGTCGCTGGGTCACGCACAACAAGGCCATAGAACAAGCATTCATCAAGCTCACAAATGTGCTGCTCAGCAAACTCACTCTGCTACGCATTTGTTGACTTGCGGCGCTGCCGCATGTGACCTTCTCCTGCAGGTAGCACGCAATGCCTTTGCAAGTGACAGCTGAACGGAGGATAAAGAGTGTGAAAATGACACTCCAGAACATATGCACATATATCAGAGAACCAGTCTCAGATCACAGCATTGAGACAGGACTTGTCTGGTCTAGTGGCTCACCAGTGAGGTCATGTCCAACGGACAGCTCCATTTGCCTAAAGAGGGGTCGTAGCTCAGGAAAGATATTGACTACAAAGATCTTGATGATGCCGTACCCCAGCTGATAGATGAATGTGTGAGACTGTATCATCTCAAAAAGATCATCCACCCCGCTGCAGGCACACACGACAACTGGTCAACGTGTGAAACAGCGAGGGCATAAGTGTGCAGCACAACAGCTACACCCAGGTGAAAATGTACAATGTGAAAAGTATTGCACCTCCAGTTTATGCCCTTGCAATGTGGCATCTTGACTACTGTACCTGTTAATGTACATTTTGGTGTGCACTTTGACTCCTCTGACTATCCTGGGTTTTCCTGTCACAAATCAATGCAACACACATGGTAGCTTTAGCTTTCCACCACAATAGAATATTGGTACCTATCAGTGCAAATCCCACCAAAATTTCCTCAACAAAGCCTGTGGCAGCAGCTGATGCACACAGCATGACACTGACAGCCATAGATTGTGATCTTACTGTTTGTAGCAGTCTCTGCCAATGAGGCGCACGAGGACAGGAGGAGCCTTGTTGACCAGCAAGCTGTACACCGCCTCCTGAATCTCTTCCTCATCCAGGGGTGGTGGAGAATCCACGTCTGTGTAGTGCTCAGCTGTCAGGTGCGGCCGCCGCCGATTGGGGCTGCCGGGCTGCAACATGCAACACACCTCGGTCAGCGATATGTTGAGACATACAGGGAGCTAGCTAGGGCTGTACGTAACTGACCCTAGGGACAGGCATGTGCTTGATGAGATGATGAATGAATGGTCTGATGCCAACCTATGCCAGTGCCAAGCGTGTGAAGCTCAGCTGTCACATGAGGCTGCTGCTGACTGGGAAGGCAAAGCGCTGTGTAACAGTCTCTGTGCAGTGTGTTCATTGCTGGTACTAGTAGAGACTTATTAGCACTTGACTATCAGGTTCAGCTACCAAATGCTGGGCATAAGACATAAGGGGCTGCTTGGCAACACTTATAAGGGCTTGTAACAGCAGCCAGTGACTTGACAGTAGACATGCACTGCCTGTGTGATGCAAGGTGTGAAAAACTCAGCTGTCACCAGTTAGAGCTATTTGGCTGCAGCACAGCGTGAGGATCTCCAGCAGTCCTTCATAAAGGGCATGAATAGGTGCAGGCTGCATGCAATACTATATACTGCGGCAGGTGAGCAGGACCCCAAGAGGCTGGTGTTGTACTGCAGCTCATTACAGCTCACAAGAGCAGCCGGCCCTACCCTCACTTTCAGAGACAGACCAAGCTACAAATGCCTAGTGCAAGCCAAAGCAATGACCATTTGGGGCCTCCAATTGGCGCCAACAAACAAGCCCAAGGCATGTTCTGCCACCCACCAGAGTCTTCAGGACAAAGACAGCTGCATATCAATGTGGACTGCAGACGCCAAAGTCATTCAGCCTGACGGGCTTACCGGGTGCTGCTGATGGTAGTGATCAGTGTGCTGAAACCACACACCTCCCGGCCACAGCTTGGTCTGCAGGGCATGTATGATGCGTGCCATTGTGTGCGGCTGCCGCAGCAGCCGCATCTGACTCAGCAAGTACTCATCTATGGCACTGCCAGCCACAAGAGATAGCATCTGGCGAGCCACACCAAAAGCCTACACAACATCAAGACCAAATCTCTGCTGATGACAACTATGTCAGCATATGTGCTTGGTTAATGCACAGCCAATGCGCATATCAAGCGTGCATACTGACATGACCTTGCGAAGGTAGTAATGCATGGGCCGTGCGTGAAACGATGTGGCACAACGTTGCGTGGATCAGTGTGGCAGAGCGAGTGAGCAAGGGCTGTAGATGAGTTGCAGACCTGGCGTCTGAGGAAGCCTCGCGCCCTGAGGTCAAAGACGACATCAATGATCTGGTAGAGGGGAGAGCTGATGCCCATGTTCTCCTCTGCATCCAGCCCACTTGACTGAGGCCCCTCCCCCTCGACCCCCTGCATCAGCCACCCCCCATACCATATCACCAAGCAAGCTTACGTACATGCGCCAATGTAGCCGTGGGAACTTATCTGCAGCCATTGTACCATGACAGAGCAGGTTCACGAGCGGCCGAATGATTGTGCACCAATTCTGCGCACATGTCAGAGTGCCTGCAATGCAACCTGACGCGTCTGCTGACAATCAGTGCAAAGCTCTGCACTTTTGCTGAAACATGTACAGTAATGGCACAGGCACAGCTGCATGTGCTCAATGCAACTGCCATACAGGTGCTTTCAGGAGGTGCAGATGGTCTGTGATCTCACCCCGACAAAGGGGGTTGCATGGGGTTCCAGGGTGGCTCTGCGGGGGCCAGAAGCAGGGTGGGTAGCAGGGTGGGGAGTGGTGCTGCTGTTGGCTCGCAGGGTTCCCATGTCCAAGTGACCAGCGTCCACTGCAGAACCTGCACTGCGCTCTGTTGCCCGGGGTGAGTCAAGCCCCGTCCCTGGGAATCAAAAACTGGCTTGTAGTGTGCATTTGACACAAGTGCGAACATACCCTAGAGGCAGGTATAGCCACTGATGATGGTATGCAGATGACATATGGTGAAGGTGGAGATACATACGGTGCAGGGGCGGAAGGGGGGAAGGGGGGCCTACATGTGGTGCAGAGGGGGGGGAGCGGGGTACGTGCAATGCAGGGAAGGAGAGGGGTACATGCGATGCAGGGTGGGTGGATCGGGGTACATACGGTGCAGAGGGGGAGCGAGTCTCACCTGTGGGGGCGTCCCGCTGGAATCTGGATGGCTTGCCAGAATCCTGCCGCCGCAGGTGCCCCTGCTCAGAGGCAGCCCCATCAAAGGGGGAGGCCAGTGGGTACTTGGGGGTGGAGGCAGGGGTGGACTGCAGGGAGTTAGCGGGAGTGGTGGCTGCTGAGTAGGCAGCCTTACGCCGCTCCAAGCTGGGGTCACTGTGCTCTCTGGTCACCAGCTGTGGCTCCTCCTGGAATCAAGCAAACATGCATGAAGTCATGTCAACACTTACTTGTGACTGGAATGAAAGCTGCAGAGGGTCATGAACATGCAGCTGTGATGACAGGACAAGCTGCAAAGCTGATCGGTGAAGGCAGCCGCAATTTTTGCTGGTGGCGATGGCACAAGTCTGGGCTGCTGTGTTTGTGAGCCTGGACCTCCAACCGCAGCAGCCCAGACACGCCCTGTTGCCTATGATTGGAAATAGGCTGGCAGTGTCTTAATCTTGACTGCACATAGCTGTAAGAGAAGCAACACAACTGGCTAATAATGCCTTCATTTTGATTACACATAACAAGAAGAGAAGTGGCCAGCAATGTCATGGTCTTGATTGCATGTAACAGGAAGAGGGGAAACAGAAGTGGCTAATGATGCCTTTGTCTGGATTACACATAACAAGAAGAGAAGTGGCCAGCAATGTCATGGTCTTGATTGCATGTGATAGGAAGGGGAGCAACAGTGGCAAGAAGGTACCTTGCCCTGCAGTGCATACTTAACGCTGTTCAGGTTCTTGAAGCCCTTGGTGAACAGGTTCTGCGCAGTGTCCATGACCACATTGTGAGGGCCAGGCAGCCGGCCATGACTGGAGAACGCTTGCCTCAACGCCTGCACCCCAGCAAGGCGACGCTTTTACAGAAACAAAGAAACATAAATGCAAAAACAAAATGGTTGAATACGTTTCAGTCTTTACATCTTTTGTCGTTGGTCTATCTGCGTTGAAAAAGATGTGAGCAGTTCATCTGGGTGCGTGTTGCAGCTCAGGCCGGCAAAAGTTGCTGGTTTGTGACTTGTGCGCATGTCCTATTTTGGACCATTTCTCGATTTATGCGTGTCATTTCTGCGCAAGGGGCATGCTAAGCTTGTCTGTATCCTTCAACAGATGTAACATTTGTGACCATTGACAGCCTGGCACATGCTCACAAGTACATATGACGCACCAAGGGACTCTGGTCATGACTGGCCTGTAAGAGGCAAATACACATGGCCCAAATATGCAGACAAGAGCAGCAGCATGACTGCAGAAGCGGCTTCTGTGGGCTCTAAAGACCATACAAAGGTTTGCAAACAAGGCTTGTGAGCGGAAGTGCATCACACAGGTAGGGTGGCCCACCTGGGGAGGCAGGGCTTGGGTGGGGGGTTCAAAGGCAGACCGCATGGGGTCATCCTGCATTCCCCTCAGGTCCTGTTACAACCGCACACACACATGGTCTATGATCATCCTGCCACTGACAAGCATGCACACACACGCACGCACGCACGCACAAACGCACACACACAGAGACTGAGGCAGTGAACTGCAAATGCAGCCCTCATATACAGACCCGGCAAATGCTGGCAAGGCCACAAAAGCTGTTGCACCATTTACACAAACCATGCACAGGAGCAATAACAGCTTTATGCCATGACAGCACTGTGCTGAGTGCAAGCAAGGCGGCATAGTTCTTGGAACCAGCACATGCCCAATGCAGAATATATCACTACAAGAAGTGGGTGCAGCAAAGCACCCTAGAGGAGCGACTGCGCTGAGCTTGAAGGGGCCGTCGGGTGGGGCCCGAGGTTGTCTCGTTGTCAGTGCGTCCTGTGACAAGGGCCAGGCTCTTCTTCCTCTTCATGTCCATGTCATCAACCATATCACCCACCACCCTCCTGGACGTCATGCCATGCTGATTTAGTATAAGTGCCACATGCAGATCCAGGCTTGCAAGGTCAAGTCAAGCAGCTAGACTCAGTGCATAACATCAAAGCAGCAAGGCTCAGTGCATTTAACCGAATCAGCAAGGCGAAATGCATAAGATTAGTTTGGGCCATGAAGAATGCAGTGCATGGATCAGTGGTGCATTGAATATGATTACTGTGCATGATCCCAAACAACCTGGGGACTTGGGCATGCAAATGCTTTTGGTATCAATGGTGATTTGTGTATCGACGCAGGGTACTTGTGTACTGTGTGAGCAGGTGCAAGGAGGTGGAACCCACTCCATGTTCTGCTTGGCAGTGGCTACTGAGGCGCCCAGTGACTTGAAGAACCCCGTCTCACTCTCTACATCGTACAGATCACTGCAGCCCCTCAAGAACTCAGCCACCTCATTTGTTCCTACATACCCACAAAGGAACCAGTCAATTCATTGCTTCCTCAACAGAAGCAAGCAAGCATGCAAGCATGTAAGCAAGCAAGCAAGCGGCACATATATCACATGTCTTGTACTTGAGGACCAAGCAGCAATGGAACTGCAGAAATCCTAGGCCTGCCCAGGGCTAGATCAACATGACAAGCCGTCAGCAGGCTTGTCTACATTTGCAAATTGCATAACAGGCAAAATGTAAGGATACAGACTGCATTCTTGTACACAGATATGCAGATTTGGGCCTAACACTTTGTGTGTTGCTCGTAGAGCAACAGTAAAAGTTCAGAGCACCACACAACTGTGCAGAGTTTATTATGTCAGTGGCTGATTGTCGCGATCAGTCAACGTGAGCAGACCGCTGACAAACAGGGATTGAAAATGGGATCAGGGCAATCAGCAGAGGTGCTGCTGCATACGGGTGCACACTGTGGCAATCTGCAGGTGACGTTATGACAGAAGAGGTAGCATTGCAGACCTTGGAGCTGACGCTCCTGAAGCAGCATCTGGAGGTAAGTGTCTAGCTGCTGCCGCCGCTCTTCAACGAAGTCAGGGGTGGGATTGTGGACAAACAAGCGCTTTGGTGGCAGCTTCAGTCTGTATGCCGGCACCTGCAAAGAAGTCAAGCTGCAGGCTGTTGATTTGGAACTGATGGTTCTGACATGGAGTTTCAGCCTTCTTCTTGACACAACACGGCTGCTGCTGCACTTTGTTCATCGAATATGGATCAACAAGTGAAGATAAGATCGACTGCCTTGACATGCGTTTTGCACAGCGTGCAACCATTTGGAGCCCTACAACACCCAGGACTTGTGTCAAGCCCGCTTCCTGATGTGTGTGCATATGGATGTAGATCATGCTTCACACTCACAAGCTTGGCATGCCAAGAAGCTGATTGCCCCAGCCACCGAGGGCTGCATACTGGAGAGCAATACACACAACATGTTGCTCACGTCACGTAGTTGCCGATGCAGTTGCTCAAAATTGCTGTAGCGGCGTGACACTGTCCATTCGCCATTGGCATCTGCAGCCCTGATCTTGTACACCACCACCTCCTTGAGTGTGTCTGAAGCCCTGATGGAGTCTGCCGCCACCACCTTGGCTTTCAAACGCCCCTGGGGAAGAGGACCTTGACTGGAACTTGCGCCTGCAAAGTAACGGTTTCGAATTCCTGGACAGCCATTTCAAGTTCCTGATTAGCCGTTTCAAGAACCTGTTTAGCCATTGCAACTTCCTAAATAGCCATTTCAAGCACCTGGACCATCATACCTGGATCAGCAACTGCACAAGTTTGCTAGGCTGGTGCTAACTGTTTTTCAATACTGCTACGGCATGTTTCCACTACCCATAGCACTAATGAAAACGGCAAGAATGCAGGAAGTGTGCTTGCCAACTTGCACATGGGCATGATGAGTAACAGCTTGGATGCCCAGGCTCATGCAGGAGGTGTGACGCTACAGTCTGCATGCCATGGTGATGTGATCTGATCTGAGATGCAAACAGACAAACAGCTTTTGTGACCATATGCTGCTGCCATCGTTGCTTGTGAGGGCAATGCAACAGAAATGTCTGACAGCCCTGGTCCTGCATTTGTGGGCCCGCAGCTCACAGGAATGATGATGAGGTGCATAACGTCTGCAAAGGACACAAAAAAGGAGTGCATTTGTACCCAAGACGTGAGAGCAAAAACCCAAAAAACAAAACCAAGGTGGCAAAGTGAAGACCTGGCGTGCCCTGGTTGTCATAGGGGCCCCCATTTTGCCTGCCTCTGCCCATCACATAGTCCCTCGCTGAGTCCTCGCCTACCGAACCAGTCCTGCATCAGCACGGGTGCCTGTCAGGCTTCCTGTTGCAGGGCACTTTGCCCCATAACAACAACGCTCATTGTTGCTGCTTTGTTCCAGGAGCAAATTACTATGCACACAACACCCAAAAGCAGAATTCTGTACCATGCAGCAACACCTAAAAGCACAATTCTGTACCATGTACTTCTCAATTACCATGCACCACACACTCCAATGGGAAGAGCAAGGCAGGCACATGCACAGATAGCGTCCATTTCTGCATATCAGACAATTAAAACCCAGCAGAAGCATTGACTCACCATTTCTGTCCTGTGTTGCCCATGTTCTGCTTGATCTTTGGCATCAACAAGTACCACACTGCACAATTGCTATTGTTCTTGCTATCAATAATGCATGACTTGCCGCATGCATACATGTCATGCGATTGTGTGTTACCTGGTGTGACCGGGTCGCTGTCCATTGCTTGTCGGCAGACCTTTGCTGCCTTGCCGGTTCAGGGTTGCTGAGGGCTGCTGGTGGCGGCCCTCACCATCACTGCCCTCAGATGCAGATGCCTGGACCTCAAGCCGCTGCTGGCTAGCCTGGCTAGGCCTCTGCTGAGCTGGTGGGGCTTGGTGGGCTGCCCCTGGCTGTTGACGGGGTGTCAGTGAATCAGCCACATTGAGGCTGTTTGCACTTCTGGTTCTTGGCATTGATCCTGTGCGCTTCAGGGATGCTGCTGAGTCTATGGCCTATGCAACAGCACACACAGTCAAGAGCCAGAGGTATGACCAACATGCTCCTGTTGGCATGCAAAGCATGGGCAAGTTACGCCTGTTGCCTGCAAAGATAACATCCAACACCTGAAGCATGCTGCTGTATGCATCCTTGCAAGTGTTATATGGGCTGAAACACTTGTTGTGGCTTGTTTGGAGAATTGAGCAGAGTGCATCAGACAAAACGCCAGGCATTTGCGTTATGTTGACCAAACAGCAAGCATGTTGCGGCAGGCTTTGCAGCACATGCCCACAGTGACAGGCAGTTGGATTGGGTACCTCTGCAGCCTGCCTGTAAACTGGTCCCTCCTTGTCAGAAGCTGACCCATGCCGTTGATGCTGCCCCTTCTTATTGCTTCTGACACCACTGGCAGCTGCTGCCTGTTCCTCAGCAAGAGCAGCACGCTGTGCACGCTGGGCAAAGTCCCACTGACCCTTCGCAGGATCATGCTTGGATGACTGAGCAGAAGCTGCTGCAGCAGCTGCCACTGCAGCTTCCTCCACGTCCAGTGCCCTGCGCTCCCTGCGCTCTTGGAGGGCGGACAACAGAGCCTGTGCCAGCACAGAAAGCAGTCTGTGCAGCAGTCCAAGCTCTGTGTGTATGCTAGCGTTGCTATGGGAAACAACGCTGTTTGCAGTAGAGTATGCTCGCCATGGGTTGACTTGGCATTTGCTGTGATGTCTGTCAGAATACGCTGCATTGCAGACCCACGTCCATGCAGATACACGTAGTAAGTCAGAGCAGCGAGCTCAAAGCAAAGATGTCATGCCATAAATAGGGAGTCTGCCCCCATGTGCCGTCAGCTGTTGCCATTAACATCTGACAGGCTGTTGTACATGAAGACAAAGCTACACAGGCGATAAGCAACCCTTCACAAGCAACTGCCTCATACTGGGTGAGCAAGCTTGACCAACTAAACGAAGACAATGCAGCAGCTTGACAGGCTTCCAAGCAGCAGGCATGCAGCCTGCAGCGAGCTGTGCACCTTGTTGACGTTGTAGGGTGTCATGTGCTGCATGATAGGCCTGAAGACCAGACTAGCCAGCAGGTCCCGGGCGACGCTGCGCATCATGAACTTGTGATAGTCCGGTCTATCCATCAGCAGGGCCACCAGCCCCTCACACATGTGTCTCAGCACCTGCATCCCATCATTCGTTCCATCATCCATTCGTTCGTTCGTTCGTTCGTTCGTTCGTTCTCATCCATCAATTGATGCACTTATTCATCCATCAATTGATCCGTTCATGGATTCATTGCAACCCATGTGACTCAACATGTGCACAACAATTGATTTGGTAAATTGTTGTGTGCATATGTGCATAGGTCAATCAGCTTTGGCTATCTTTGCCATCACTGCAAAGAGAGGAAGGCTCAGGCAAAGAGAGGAAGGCTCACGCACATATTGGTTTGCAGGTCAAAGCATCAAAGCTGCAGCATGCAAATACGAACACTGCTGAACATTTCACAACTTGAAAGTGCATGTGTGTGCAAATGCATCAATGACAAGCTTGCATCCACTACTCATCAAGGCCTTCAAAAGAAACAGATGCACCGAGGAAAGGCAGTACAGGCACAAAGGTCATGGCTCATCTTTGGCAGCCCCGAACAATCATGCGGTCCTGTGCTGTTACCTTGTAGTGCCCAGTGAAGGGGCCCTTGTCGTGGGGGTACAGTGCGGGGTGCAGGTTATGCTCAGACTTCATTTCCTGCAGCAAGGCCCTTTCCCTAGCCTGAGGGGTCATCTGGGTGAAAGCCTCCTCTGACAGCCCTTGCAGAATGTTCTGCTTAGTCATGCGGTACATCTCTATTTGCTCCTGCAGTAGCTGTGACACATCCCTGCACCCATGACAATGATTTGGAAACAACCACTTGTCTTGATGTCTCTGCCTGCCGCGCTGGGCCCCCAGTATTGTGTGGGCTCCCATGATTGTAACAAGATCAGAAATTGGCATACATGCTGAGTCTGTCCTTGTGCTGTGTGTTGCTGGGCTGTCAGCTGTGTGCTGTCAGTGCAAGTCTGTGTTTCTTGATTGCTACCCATGTACATGCTGTAATGTAGTCAAAACTCTTCACTTGCGTGAAATGCATGGTAGCACTGAGCAGCTTTTGTTGTATGCCATAAGAGGGCAAGCTGTGTGAGACTGCTACAGAATGTCGATGAGCTGACTTTGGACGCATTGACACACATGCTGATGCTGCTGTGGCCTGCTCTATCAGGGGGTGCTAATCCAGATGGAAGACTTTTGATCATTGGCAACAAGAAGGGAGTGCCGTCAACAGTTCAAGGGAGTGCAATCAACAGTTCTATCTTGTGACTCTGAAGTGTCCGGTTTGTTTGTGTGTTGACTGGTGATGACACTGAAACGGTGACAGTAACATTTGTGCTCGGTCAAGGTGACAAAACAGCTTGAGCAGACACATCATTGGACCTATCATGTTGTACCTCAAATAAGATGCACAGCACCAAGACATTCAGACACATGCCAGCACGTGCTGATGCATGCATCAGGGCATGGTATCAACAGATGCATTGTTGACAGGTTTGCAGGTGGCTGATGCAAGCAGCACGCGTACGTGAGCAACATCCTCTTGAGGTCTGCCTGCTGTGCTCGTACAGCCAGCTGCTCGCCGAAGGCACTGTTCAGCACACGCCTGACGTCCTTGGGGAAGTCTGTGTCTGGTGTGATGTGGCCCCACCACAAGTCATACAGGAACTGCACAACAGCACCACAGCTGTCCATGCAAGAAGCCAGAATCAAGAGCCATGCAGCATGCACAAGATTTATGACATGTGATGACTCACAGCGGCATTGCTGTCAAACTGATTTGGTAAAAACTGCAGTCAAGCTGCTGGTTTGGCTCAAGGTCAAGTCAGGCGTAGCATACCTCCTGTACAATGCTGCCTGAGAGCGTGTCCCAAGCTTGCACCACCATAGGGGAGTTGACCTGCTCCTTCCACTTGCCCTCTGCCTTGTTACCAGAAGGGGGAGCAACTGGAAAGGCAAAGTTTGAAGGAGCAGAGTCGACTGCCTTGGCATGCCTTGGCTTGGCCTGTTCCTTTGCTCGATCACTTACTTGCACAAACAGCCAGTATGCCGAGGCTACCAGCAGGCCTGCCAAGGGCAAATTGAGCCAGAATGATTTGCTCGTACCTAGGGAAACATGCCTGTCAGGTGTTGCATTAGCAGTCACGGAAGATGCAGGCTGAGCTGATGCGTGCTGCAGACTTACTTGACAGAGCCCAAGCAATCAGCCAGCAGAGAAAACCAACTTTGGCTAACTGGTTCAGCAGTGCCTGCAGAACTTGAGCGCCGTCTGAGTTCTTTGGAACTGGTGGTAGGGCTTGTACAGGAGCGGACTGCTGCTGCTGCTGAGGTACTGCTGCGGTGCTGCTGCTCTCCATCTGACCACAGACAGACGTACAAACAGCCAATCAACAGCAGTATGACCGGCGACATACTGCTGAAGGCGGCATCGTGCTGCGCCTGCTGCACCCCACCTGTCGACGCAAGCCAAGAGCAGGCGTCGCCATCATGAATCCGGCGATGACACTGGTCCTGCTGATCGCTTAACAGCCCCGTCAGACGACCGTGTCTCCTTTGCTTGGGATTCCAAAACAAACCCAGGTTTCAAATTGCAGCTGATCCATATGGATGCCTGATCATGCTGGGTAGCAGTTCTGGGACTGTGCCGCTACAGACCCGAAGTTCCACTAGCATTGCTTCATGGCCGCAGCTCAGGTGCTGCTAAATCATCTGGAACTGGCAGGCATTTGCTGCAAAGACTTTAAGGCTCCTCTGCATAAGGCGTGCCAACAGAGCGATGCTGCAGCTGTCTTAGATTGGCTTGGTCGTCATACCGGCGGCAACTTGCTCAGCGGCAAACAGGCCTTGTTAATGCAAACTTTAGACACAGGAGCAGGCAAACAAGGTTACGATCACACCCAACATGCTTCCACACAGGCTTTGATCACAGCTGTCCAGAGCGAGCTTGAGTCTCAAAAGTTGCTTGATGCATGTCCGTCCGAGGATGAGGTGCAACAAGTCATATCAAATCAAGAAGCCACTTTGCTACAGCTTCAGTCAAAGCTGAAATCTCTGCAAGCTCTCAGCTCTGCCACCAAGGAAAAGTCCACTGCAACAGCACAGTCAATAGCAGTCAGCCGGCATCATCAACGCATCGGTGCTAGACGTGACAGCAATGCAAAGCGTCTTGCTGGCCAGCAGGATGCCTGCAACACGTTGTTACTCAACACAGAGAAGACAGCAGCAGTTCTGCAAGCAAAGTTTGAACAGCACAGCTCCAACTGGCTGTTGTCTCTTTCAGACCTGCAAAACGTGCATCAGCAGGACGCCAAGTTCCGGGTAGAGATGGACAGGTCTGGGCGTATGTCCTGCTGCGGGCTTCTTCAAGCTTGCATGCTTCTTTACAGCATGCTGTTAAAACTGCTGATGCTATGTGTGTGTACATCACACTGTACAAAACATCTTGCCGTGCTTCCTCTTTACGCTAGGTTCAATGGCGTGTTGTCCCTCAACGCTGTACATTGATCCTACAACAACTGACTTACATCCAATTTTAACAATATGTGAGTATCACCTCTGCACAGGTTGTACAAGAAGCAATTTCAGAGTGGGCCTGCAGCTAGCATATATGAGCAGCACACCTCCTCAGACTGGCTGCATGACCACGACCCCTTGCAGCCTGACAGCCTGCAAAACGTCTTGCGTGGGCCAGACTCCCAGGTGTGTACATATGATGCAAAGCCGGCCCGGCCATGCACACCTGCATAACCCAGTCATGGCACAAGCTGTTTTATCTGCCAGCATAGTTACCGCATGCAGCTTGATCATAGACAGGGTTGTATGTATGCAGAGCCACAGTAGTTTGCTTTGTGTCAGCTTAGCAACATTTATGCTCGTAATAGTCACAATAATAAGTAACGTGCTGGGTTAGCCAGCAGGCATCAGGTGCGTGCGAGCAAGTCAGCTCCCTCCAGACAGGCTTACTCCAAGCATTATGCATGTTGTGGTGCAATTTCGACTTGTGCACATCAGACAGTTCAGCTCTGACACAGGCGTATGAGGATCATGTACAAGAGCTGGACAGGCTGCGCTGGATTCATGAAGCCAGTCAGATGCAATATGTGACCACGCTAGCCTGGCAGGCCAAGCAGGAGGCTATGCTGGAATCAACCAGAGTCAGCATCAGCAGAGCTGCAAGCGTCCAGGTATGCCAGACATTGCACTCTGGAGCTTTCGCTGCAAGCAGAATGCGATAATTCTGAAGAATGAACAATAAGAAAGCTTTTGGCTGAAATACCTGACAGTAGGCTACTGAGGAGTGTGGCTCACACACATAAGTATGCAGTGTCTGTATTGATGCCCCAGAGCAGGACACCCATGCAGGCAGTGGACTGATGGGTCCACTGATGATGCGCATTGCTGCTGTGAAAGGCCTACAGGCTGATGTCTGCAGGAAACACAGTTCCTCATGTCCAAAGACTCTGTCGCCAAGGTGTGTGCATGGCATGTGGTACACATGACACACATATCCCTAGACCTGATACTCAGCTGTCTTGCAGGAGCCAGGACTGATGCAGGCAGAGCTGACACACCTGACAGCAGAGCTGAAGAAACTGACAGCATACAAGCAGCAGCTCCTTCATGACCAGCTGCCCGCCTTGTGCAACCAGGTAGCTGCCCTGCAAGACACACACGTCTTGCAGCAGGACTATAGCGCCAAGCTGCTGCGGCAGAAGTACTACATCAGCAAGAAGCAGGCCTTCATCGATCTGCTCATCGAGCAGCACGCCAGGCAGCAGCTGCTGCAGCTGGCTAGAGAGGAAGAGGTGAAGGGGCTGCTGGCGACCCAGAAGGAGCTGCAGCTGCTGTGTGAGCTTCTCACAGATGTCAGGGTTGCGTCACAGCAGCGCATGGCTCACTATGCAGACAAGCAGCTGCAGCCAGTCACAGAGCCTCAGCTGGTGGTCCATGACTCTGACAGCTTCCTACAGACCCTGGACAGACTGCTGCCTGAGCCTGCAGAGACATCAGGCAGACATGATGGTGAAGACAAAGCCAAGCTGTATGTCACCTTTCAGCAGCTGAGTAAGAAGCTGGCTGCTTTGGGTGAAGAAGATGCTTACGGAGCAATGGGACAGCAGGCACAAAGGATGCAGACAGGCGCAGCTGCCAGCATGCAGGCTGCTTTTGCTCAGCTGCATCCACTGGTTTTCCCAGGCAAAGACACAGGTGCTGCAGTGTTGACTGCACCAGAGCTTGAAAAGGCCATGCAGCTGGCGCAACAAGCAAGTGTGGATTTGACAGCAACGGTGAACAAGGTAGCGCAGCAGCAGCACACCTACCAGACCGTTCTGCATCAGCAGCATAAGGAACTGAGTGCTGAACGGAGTGTTTTCAACATGTTCCACACGCAGCCAGAAAGTCTTAAACAGTTGGTTTCTGGGTAGGATATGCAGGTAGCTACTGCGTGTTTGAAGCAACTACATTTTGCTGCTATTCTTACTGCTGCCAGTAACAGGTACCATTTGTTTATGAGTTGTATGTCTATTTCTTTAGCAAGTGTCTCGATTTACCACAACAAGCACAGGACCTGATGCATCTATATGCCTGCATGGGTCCGTATATGCCAGTTGCAAAGCGTACGTGCGCGCACCTTTCATGCAACATCTTTCATTGATGAGACAAACATTACAAGCATGTCCATAGCGTGAACATGAATGTCCGACCTTTTTCCACTAGTCACACGGCTGTAGTCTAAGTAGATGCTGCACTTTACTAAAGCTCAGATTTGTCAAATCTTGCATTTTCCTACTCTCCGATCTTCTGCTTCCTCGAGCTGGTAGATAAGATCAGTGTCGGCACAAAATCGACAGTTGTGAGCGCAAGAAAGGCACATCGGAAGGCACACACCACTTTCTGCTTGGTCGCCGATTGCGCGCTCATATTGCTGTCAGACTTCGCAGTGTCGTCATGCTGGGTTCGTCGATACCACAGATGCTCATGCAGACGCAAGTACATCTGCAGCATGTCGTTCCTGTTGTATCTCTGCAGAGGCCTTTTGCAACAGCAAATCAATCGGGTCATACTCCCAAGTGCCACTTGTCAAAACAGGGCATGTTGACCAGTCTGGCTCAGAGGAGAGGCTCAGTCAAAGCAGAAGCAGCAGGTCTTGACGAAGGTGTAACAACATCAAGCGGCCTGCTTGGTCCTTCTACACAAACCCAGCGGAAAAGCTCAAGCCCAGAGCCTGCTGGTGATGTGGGTGGGGTTGAGCTAGCTTCAGAGGTACTTGTGCCAGCTGTACACACATGTGCACCTCTTCAGCCTGCGCCATTTGCACACAAGGGTGCACCTCTTCACACAATGCATGTGCTCACGACGTCCATGCTGTGCCAGGCTGACATGGACTACACAAGTCTTAGAGATGCTCTGCAACAAGGGGACTTCCAGCAAGCTGATGATCTAACACGAGCAGCCCTCATAACGCTCGCAGGTCCAGATGCAGAGAAGCGAAACTGGGTTTATTTCAGTGAAGTAAAGTTTATATCCAACACAGACCTGCAGACCATTGACAAGCTATGGCGCGCTGCAAGCAAGAACAGGTATGCACTGAAGACTGATCAGGCCTGGACCATCTATGTTGCAGGTTATCAAAATGCAGATGCTTTGCATATATGCTCTGCAGATAGACGTCCTTTTGCTTACTGTAGTGTTGGTATCCGTTTTGTGACTGTCAGTTTTGTGTCACTTACAGGCAAGGGTTTAGCATTCAGAAGGAGATGTGGATGCAAAATCGCAAGCAGTGGACAAAGTTCTTTAAGCAAATAGACTGGACAGTCGGCGAGTTCAACAACTACCGCAAATGGCCACAAGACTTCACATATGACATGTCTGCAGCAAAGGGTCATTTGCCGCTGACAAACTGCTTGCGGGGAACACAGCTGTTCAAAGCTATCCTGGAACATCCAGCCTTTGAAAAGGCAGACAGCAATGGCTCAAATGGCAGCACACCAGATTGGCTAAAGTAGAAGTAGATCAGTGCACAGTGTATCTAGGTGTTTCTCAGCAGTTGGTTGTTAGCAAGTTTGGCCGTAACCCAGGTCAATTGTTACAAATGAACCTTTGGCGATTCATGCTCGCTCATGAGCAGCCTGTATATCTTCCTAAGTTGCTCATTGATAAAAACTTAGTCGACGTGCATCGCTGCTGACCGTGCTGGTTTGCATGGCATGTGGCCCTGTGCAGCTGACAACGCACCACCACCATATGTGCATGAGGTCATCAAGCCAGCTTGTGTATGTTGAGTGCAGTGAAGTAGTGGTGCAGTGAATGCTGTATCAGAGCTGTGTAGGAAATGTTGCTAAATCGTAGTTGCTGTGTTGATCCTCGTAATGGTTTTGCAAATCGGAATTTTACGGCTCAAAAAAGGTATTAGAGTTACTGTAATATCTGTTCCATTCTGATTCTCTGGTGAGTCTGAAATCATGTTGAGGAACATAGAGTTGGAATTTTTGAAGCATCAACAAGCAACTGAATCGATATCATCCATTGTCGCAGTAATGCCAGCACGGCTGAAGATTCGATCACTGTGAGGTGAGCTGATCAAAAACATCCTGGATTGAGCTGACTTGCCACAATGCTTTCTCACAAAACGTAAGCATTGCTCAAGCCCTGCTAGGAGCAAGTGACCGAGATCAGTCACAGTTGAGTGTTGGGCATCATTCCCTAGGTCATGAAGTTGCATCTACACAGCTTATAGCTCTTCTCTGTCCAGGGATTCATCACTGACATCAGCATCCTGATCAGCAGCATCTAAATCTTCCGCCTCATCGTCCTGCACAGCCCAGCAGCGTCTCAGATAAATTCCAACACCAGATCCAAACACAACATTCAAACAATGCACTGATATGCATGACAAGATTTGCCATTGAGCAGGAAAGCTGCGGTTACTGACGAACAATACAGAACAGAAAGTGTCACAGTATAGACAATCAGCACCGGCCCATTGGCTTGGACAATACTTAATGCACCTTAATGCAGAAGTCACAGAGTCACGCTTGATGACCAAAAAGCATGTAGCGCAACCGTCACAAAGAAAACGCACAGTCCCATCAGATTACAACCATACTCAAACAGCATGCAAGGTGCCACAGTAGTATTACCTCTATGCTGTCATCTTGAGGGGACACTGTGAGATCGCCCTTCAGATCCATTGCATCCTTGATGAGGGTGTATATTCGTGAGTTGAATGCCTTTGGACTCTTGACCTGCATCATACATCATACCGTCCTCAATATGCCATCAAGGCTTGAAGCAGCCATGCCTTCCACAGCAACAACGACAGCATGGGTCAACATAGCTGACAGCTCACACATTGCAGCACATGACAGTATAGTATGCTTTGTGCGCCTTGGTCTATGACACTTTCAATGGACATCAAAATGGACTGACAGTACACATGGCTTCAGTCTGTCGTCGCAAAAGGTCCTTGAGAAGCTGGTATTCATGCACTGACCTGGAAACCAGATTCCAAAAGCGCTGTTTCGTACAGGATCTTGGCGAGGGCATTGGGTCCATTCTCAGGGTCGGCCTCAAACTTGTCCTTGACCTGCTGTATGAGTGGATGGCGGGGATTGATCTCCAGAATGCGCTTGCCCTTCATGTAGGACTGCCTCTCGGCATCGCCCAGTGCCTGTGACACATCTCACCCTCTTGTCAGGTGGAACACCACAGCCAATGGACATCTCATGCTACATGACAAGCTTACAAGAGAATGTTACTGCAGTAGATAGAAGGGTATGGTGTCTGTTACCAGTATAACTAATTATACTGATATACAACAATTGTCACTCCCTTTTGCCACAGTAGTAACAGCCTCTTGAGGAGTCTGAGAAGATGCTGGTCAGCAATAAGGCATAGTAAGTTCCAGGATCACCATTGTCATGCTGAATATGCAAGGGCAAAACAAGTCTGACTGCAGTTGCAGCCAAGTAATCATATAGCTGTGACATGGTGCATCCATTTGTTGAAGTGCAGCTTCAACTGAGCCAGAGCGTCAAACCCTCCTGCCAACAAGCTGATGGAAGTCTGGGATGAGCTGATGGGATCAGTTAATGCGCGTCGTTCTCAAATGGGCCGTGGAATCTGAGCCTTTGACGCAGCGCAGTTTTTTAAAAAGTACCTCTGACAAGGCATGTATGCACAGGAAGGGAAAGAGGGGGGACCCCTGTTGGGAGAAAGGAACAGGAAGAGGGGACTATTGTAAGGCAATGAAGAAAGGGTTGCACATGAAGGAGGCCCTGTTGGGGAAGAGGAAGAGGAAGAGGGGACTAGTGGAACATGAAGGAGAAAGGATTGCATACAAAGGGGCAGTGTACCTGTGCTCGCATGATACGCTCCATGTTGGCTGACCAGCCGTACTTGGAGGTGACAACAACACAGGGTGTGCTAGCCAGGCGTGTGCTGATCTTCACATTCTCAACTTCTGGGTCAGCAAGCGCTGCTTTCCACCAGGTCACCACTCCCCTAAACTCCTCCTGCAACAATCAACGACAACTTAGGTGAGTGCTTTCCACCAGGTTACTATTGCCCTGAGCCCCTCCTGCAATGGTCAGGGACAAGTTGACTGCTTCACTTCAGAGGATGCTGAATAAAGCTCCTGTCAGACTACCATTGGCGGTCTTTGCAAATGCAGCAAAGTGTCATGCCATGTGATGCATGGCAGATGACTGGCTCAATCAGACGGTACATATAGCATCTCTCCATAATTTAGTCTTCTGCTATCAGTGGACAACGGCCACTTATTGCAGTACATGTTGGAAATATCCTCAAGTGTTGTGAGATGATGCCCTTGTTTGCCCTTGTTTGCTGTAGGGTTCAGCTCCAGCATGTACTGCAAAGTGTGGCAGGTGTCCACTGATAGAGAAGACTGGATTTTGGAGAGATGCTATATCCCTGCAGCTTGCAAGGTACTGAGGCAGCCATATCACTGAATGAAGCATCTGTCATGCATACACAGCACGACATTTTGCATTGAGCAACTTGCCTGGGCTGTTCACTTCAAGCAGAGTGCAGTCTGACCATACAGACTGTGCAGCATGCAGTCTTTGTGCTCAAGGGCACATAGGACTTCAACTTAGGGTTTGAAACTTGTTTCAACAGAGCTACAGGGTCCTGCCCCCTGACCCATACCTTGAGGCGCTTGTTTTCCTTCTTGGCATCCTTGTCTCCCAGCTTCAGGTCCTCCTTGCTGGCAGACTGGAACTTGTAGTCATCATACTCCATCAGGTTCTGCATGACGTACTCGTCTACAGGGTCGGTGAAATAGATGATCTCGTACCCCTTCTCCAGAAGCTGCTCTGAAAATGGGCTGTTCTCCAACTCTTCCTTGGTTTCACCTGCAAGACAAGCACATCCTTTTGTTCGTTGCTGATGTCCAAGCGCCCGGCTACAGCAGTGGGACAAGCCTAATGGATGGGACTAGGACTTGAGCCAAAACGCAGACGACGTTGCCAAAGTTGGGTTTTGATCAGCCGTATTCATCAACGCATGATAATGATGGCTGGTACTTCAAAGGAGTGGCATGCTGATCCACGCAGCAGCACATGCAGGTACACATGGTGAGCAGCAGCAGCAGCAGCAGCAGCGGCAAGAAGACAAGAAGCTGGCAAGCAAGTTGGCAGACCATGCTGAGCAACACCAAGAGCAACAGCAGCTGCAGCAGCAGTAGCAGCAGCATTGGTGTACTGTAAGGCAAAGTTTGCAGCCCTGTGCTGACCTGCAAGGTAGTAGATGCTCTTTTGGCCTTCCTTCATGTTGGCAATGTAGGCATCCAAGCCAACCTCCTTGGTCCCAGACTTGCTGGTCTCAAAACGCATCAGCTTGGCCAGGCGTTGCCTGTTTTGGACGTCCTCAATGATGCCCAGCTTGATTGCCTTGCCGAACTCTTTCCAGAAGGTGGAGTACTTCTTCGCGTCCTCTGCTGCTTCAGTATCACTCTCTGCAGGCAGGAAACAGCCATGCTTGGTGTCTCATCTTGCTTGTCATGCTTCTCTTGGGCTTTGATTTTGCTGACTTGCAGACCTTACACAAGCAATGGCTGTAGGGCCTGACTGCCAGCACATGAGTTTGGCAGTGTCTGCTCTAGAAGAAGCATTTTACCTTCATCAGGGCTACCATACAAGCAGCGACACATATGACAAGATCATCAACCGCAAAGGAGCTCACTGTCAGCGATTTCAGCTTTGAAGCCATTCTCAGCATCAGCCAAGCAGCTACACATACAAGAAGAACACCAAGCAATAAGGAGCTCACTGTCAGCGTCTTCAGCCTCAAAGTCAGTCTCGGCATCAGCCAGCTTCCTGATCATGTCCAGGGCCTTGCGCACTAGCTTCTTCTTGATGGTCTTCAGGGCTGCATGCTGCTGCAGGTTCTCTCTTGACACTTGCAGGGGCAGCGTGTCTGAGTCCACAATGCCTTGTACAAAGCTGAGGTACCTGCAAGAACAAAATTTTTGTCACCACTAGTCTTCCTTCTTGTAAAGACTGTTCATTGTCTTGGCTTCATTATTAAAGACAAAACTGCAGTTCAAGGCAGAAACTACTGTTGCATTGTTGCTCTAGTAGCTACTGCCAACATGTTGCAGGGTGGGTCACAGCTGCTGAGCACTGCACTGCACACCAAAGGACAAGATGCATGGAGGAAGCACGGGTAGTCGCAAATGTGCGTAGCAGATCCTCCAAGCATAACAGTCAACATCATGCCTCTGCCCTTTTCACCAGAAGCAAGGGACTCTGCAGCAATTCTATAAGCTACAGAAAAAACAGATACATAAAATGCAGATGCATGAATTTGCAAGGCAGCAAAGCAGCGTGACTCACTTGGGAATGAGCTCTTCAAAGTCATCTGAAATGAAGACTCTCCGGACATACAGCTTGAGGCTAGGCTTGTTCTGATAGTAGTTGTTCATGAAGTCGTAGGGGGCTTTGCCTGGGATGAACAGGATAGACTTGAACTCCACATCTCCCTCAGCTTTGAAGTGGGAGTAGGCCAAGGGCTTGTCGGTTGTCTGCAGACATACATTGCGCTGATAGGCTAAGTTTGACTGCAAATGGAACGTGCAATAATGGCAGGGAAGACCTGATGCCTGAAGCCACTTCAAGCATCTACACAAACGCACATCAGTATGCAAGCATGTGTGCACGCATGCTGCAATCAGTGCCAGTGGGGTCAAGTGGTGGCTACCATTGCACAGAATCACGGGTGGCTCTGTTATGCAACGCATAATTCTCTGCCATGACTCATTGCCAGACCCAGGACATCAACACTATCTGTGTAACGAGAAGGATTGACAAACTACAGCCATAAGGCCTTGCACATTCCATCAGCAGCAACATCAGCAGTAGCAGCAGCAGCAGCAGAACAGTGCAAGCAGGCACGCGTGGCATGACTGATGAAATGACATACCTTGGAGATGGCTTGGAAGAACTTGTCGTACTCTTCCTCATCAATGTCATTTGCACTGCGCAGCCAGAGAGCTTTGTTGTCATTCAAAAGTTCCCACCCCCATTGGGTCTCCTTCACTGTCTTGGGGGCTGCCTCCTCCTCCTCTTCCTCTGCACAGCACCTCCACCTAAAAACTTGAGCAGCAGCAGGGTGGCACAAGCAGAGATGGGCGAGCCATGTCAGCTGCCAAAGAGCAGTGCGTGTACATAAAAGACAAAACGCATCATTCTGGCCAGAGAGTGTGTCAGCTTGTTCCTACTGGACCTATGTAGCGGCGTAAAGGCTGCAGAACTAGCAGACCATTGCTCAGGTGACATATGCTTTGTTGTAGGGGTCATGGCAAAGGCCCTACTCAAAAGTCTGCAAAACAGCTTTGAGCTTTGACAAACCCATGGCAGCAGCAATGTCGAGCTCTCCGTGAGACGACGCAGCTGCACAGAGGCGCTGATTGATGACTCACCGTCCTCCACATCTTCATCATCATCAGCAACCTCCTCATCCTCGTCGGACACCTCAGACTCATCAGCTTCTGCCTCATCAGCCGGCACATCCACTTCCTTGCTGGCGTACAGGTAAATGGGAAAGTTGATGAACTCGCTGTACTTCTCCACAAGCTCTTTCAGTTTGGCCTCTTCAAGGTACTCTTGAGTCTCCTCCTGAAACATCCAATTAGGCAGCTCAGACATGATGGTCTGACACATACCCCCTCAGCAACCCACATGCCCAAGGCCCTTTTACCTGTCTTGCTTGCATGTCTGCTAGCAATGTGCTGTCAAGTGTGAAATGTTTTGATATCTTTTTGAGAGCAACATGGTGTTGTGATGCTGGCATGTTGCACTATTTGGTTTCTAATACAGAACAAGTGGCTGCAACAGCAGAGTCAGCACGTTAGCTCATTGTTGGAAGCCACCTTGAGGAAGAGCTTGATCTGAGTGCCGCGTCCCAGTTGCTCACCCTCGGTGTCCTCTGAAATGGCATAACCCCCGCTTGCATTCGACTCCCAGACATACCTGCAGTATTCAGGTGAAGCTTGCACAGATACATGTACCTGCAGAGTGCTTCATGCATGCAATACCACTCTTACAGTCGTGCATGCTATGCCACCAACAAGAATTGGTGTTGAAATGCACTAGGTCAATGCAAAGCCTGAGTAAGCCGGAGAAAGTTCGTACTGCTTGTCATCATTGTGCTTGGAGGTAACTTCCACGTAGTCTGCCACTAAATACACAGAGTAGAATCCCACACCGAATTGACCAATCAGGTTGACGTCACCACCCTTCTGCATCTGCTCCAAGAAAGCTGCAAACAGACAGAGACTGCAATCAGTGTGTGCAGGTACACTCTCAGCAAGACTACAAAAGGGGGTTGTCACTACAGCATCGTCGTGTGACAAGTGGCACATATTGTCAATTGTGCTGTCTTGTTTGGCATAAGGGCTGTAGAGCTTGCCTGAAGTGCCTGATTTGGCAATTGTGCCCAAATTGTTTTTCAGATCTGCTTTTGTCATGCCCACACCCTTGTCTCTGATGGTCAAGGTGCGCTGCTCTTTGTCAATTGACAAGCGGATGTCCAGGTCAGCATCATTGCCCATACCGAGCTGAGACTTGTCTGTCAAGGACAGAAATCTAATTTTATCCAAGGCATCTGCTGAGTTGGAAATCAACTCTCTCAAAAACACATCTTTGTTGCTGTACAATGAATTGATCAGGATGTCCATAAGCCTGTTAACTTCTGCTTGGAACTCAAACTTTTCTGAGTTGCCTCTGAAAGCATGTTCAACCCCCTCCCTGCATGAAGTAGTCGGTCCACTTGACGTGGCAAACCCGTTTTAATCAATAGCGCATCGTTATGGAAGTGAACACGTACCGGTCTGCAATCCCAGCGTCAGTCTCTTTGCCGTGACCAGCAGTGATCGTTTCATCAGCCAAAGGCATGTCGTCCAAGTCCACCGCACAGTGCACTGCAGACGTGCATTACATTGGTCGCACATACTGCACGTGATGACCTTGCGAGGCAAGCAAGCCCGATCGGAAGGCACGCACCATTACAGGCGGTCAACGCTAAGCAGACTGCTGCAAGCCAGATCCGATAACTACGGCCCATCTCGTTCAGGGCCAAAGACTAGGCCAGTCAGCTGATCTTTCCTAGGCAACAGCCTCTTCGGCAATCGTTTTGACAATGCAAGCTTGATGGATAAGTCCGGCGGGCGACCTAGCCGCTGTTGACCTAATGCATACCTTGGCAGTGAGCGCCAAGCTCTCAGGGGGCATAAGGAATCGATGGAAGTCGAAGCTACTGCTCCAGGGTGGTTGCTGCAATCTCATTGGCTTTTGGCCTGTCAATACAGCCGAAAGTACTGGATGCCACGCGTAACGAAGAAGCGGTGAATGCAAAGTTGCTCTGGATGTTCACCGCATGTGCAACTCTCAGAGTTCTCAGAAGCTCTCGCAAAGTCCTACCAAGCTTCCATCGCATTAATTGTGATCTCAGATCCTGCCCAAGTTGGCTGTGTTTTGGTCGGCGCATCCGCATTGTAGTAGAACAGGATGGCTGTTCGAGGGCGGCACGTATTGTGCTTAGCCGGTGAGTGACGCGCTTTCGCCGATCAAATTGGATTGACATAGTGCTGAAATTGTAACATATGCTTGCTGCAGTTATCGGTTTGTCTCTGTGGAGCTTCGGGGTTCTTGCTGAGGAAGCAAAGAAGCCTGCTACTGTGATTGGCATTGATCTTGGCACAACATACTCGTGTGTCGGCGTTTACAAAAGCGGAAACGTTGAGATCATCACAAATGATCAAGGAAACCGCATCACACCGTCATACGTCGCCTTCACAGAAGAGGAGCGACTTATTGGTGATGCCGCTAAAAACCAGGCTACCAGCAACCCTAAGCGAACCATTTATGACGTCAAGCGATTGATTGGGCGCAAGTGAGTGCTACATTTCCTGCTTGTCCACACGTTTCTTCAGCTGCACATCACATCGGTAGATTTCCTGCTTGACCTGTTGCAGTTTGTTACTTTGACGACATTCCTATGTAAGCCTGGTCTTCAGTATTTGCTTTATGATGCAGTTTTAAGGATAAGGAGGTACAGCGTGATGCCAAGATGGTCTCATATGACGTTGTTGACAAGAAGGGCAAGCCATATGTCCAGGTGGAGGTTGCTGGTGACAAGAAGGTCTTCTCTCCTGAGGAGATCAGTGCCATGATTTTGGGCAAGATGAAGGAGACAGCAGGTATGATCGCTGAGAACCACCTGCTCTGTTGTGGTGCTTTGCTCTGTTGTGATGTGTTTCTTGCTTGTGAATTGGTCTTCTACTCCGTGACGTGCTGACTTAGCATTTGCTCTATCACGCTTGTACTTATTATCAGCATGACAGCAGCACACATGTAGATGTTTGTTGTCTCAATTCATGTTGCTGGTGCTGCAGAGGCATACCTTGGCAAGCCTGTCACGCACGCTGTGGTCACAGTCCCAGCATATTTCAACGACGCTCAGAGGCAAGCCACCAAGGATGCTGGCGTCATTGCTGGCTTGACAGTTGAGCGCATCATCAATGAGCCAACAGCAGCTGCCATGGCCTATGGTCTGGACAAGAAGGGTGGCGAACACAACATTCTTGTGTTTGACCTTGGTGGTGGAACCTTTGATGTGTCCATTTTGACCATTGACAACGGTGTGTTTGAGGTTGTGTCCACAGCTGGTGACACTCACTTGGGTGGAGAGGACTTTGACCACCGTATCATGGACTACTTCA
>JAABUP010002388.1_pt1 | contig 36413 bp, 52 predicted proteins | sample 5559201 | NCBI WGS metagenome assembly JAABUP01 (sample SAMN10711887, study PRJNA513373) | rock metagenome | isolation source: Antarctica rocks | place: Antarctica
CGTGCAGCTCATGCAGCTGAGCACAGCGTGCAGCTCATGCAGCTGAGCACAGCGTGCAGCTCATGCAGCTGAGCACAGCGTGCAGCTCATGCAGCTGAGCACAGCATGCAGCTCCAGCACTTGACAACAATGTGCAGTACCATGAGGCATGTACCAGAAGCTTCCTGAACAACATATGATGCTTGCATTGCTCCCTCTAGCCAACATTGTGACTTGCTGCAGGAGGATTCAGCTGCAGGAGGTTTCAGCAGCAAAGGTGAGTTGTGATTATGCATTGGCAGTATGACCCAGCTTTGCTTCAGAGTGTGTATGATCTTTGCATTGACTGAGCCACATGTGTTGTCTGGAACCTTATGATACTGAAGATGCCGCTGTGTAAGCACAGCAACTTCTGTGCGAAGGGCCATGTGTTTGTCTAGGGTAACCGCCATTTGATCGCATGCCATGATAAAAGGCAGGAAATTGGTAAGGCACCCTGTCGAAAGCTGCGGTAGCGGCATGTGCTCTGCATTGTGTCTGCAGGACTCAGCTCTTCCTGAGAGCAGCAGAAATCCTGACCAATCAGCGTCACAGACATTGCAACAAACCTCTGCTGTGGCGATGCTGACAACATACGTGGCAACAGACTGCTGCCATCACGATGCTTGCAACAAGGACAATCTGGGATAACACACCTGGAACTTGTCTGACACCATGTGCCTCAGGCGCTGATAGTAGACAGGGCCAATGAAGATGTCTGTCCGGAAGGCTTCCCCAGTATATCCGCTGATCATGGTCTCCCCTGCATGTATGATATCACACTTCAGACAGCTGCCATTCACACATTGCAACTTACTCAACCCAGCAACGTATCAAAGGCCTATGCCCTAAATGTCATTTCCGCACAGCAGCATTGGCTGCAAGTTCTGCAGCGAACGGAGTAGCAAATCGTGCCATCAAATGACATCAGATGTGCGTAGTGTTGCATTTCGCATCGTCTGCATCAGGCAAGCGACTGTTCTCCTCCAATTGCTGCCTCCCAAACACCAATTTTGGGTTCAGAACATGCAAAACACAGAGCTGAAGTGGCTGAGCCAGAGCCATGAATTTCATTTACAATTGATCAGAAAGATGGGACTTGCCTCCATGCTTGGCAAAGCCGGCCTGCTCCAGCCTGTTGCCAAACTCCTCAATGGGGTTAACAAACTCATCAGGCTTCTCACACTTCTGGAAGGGGGTCGCGTCCACAAAGTGACCATTCAGAGCTCCAACTTTGCTTGTCAGGGACTCCACCAGCATGCCAATGGTCATTCGTGAGGGGAAGGCATGGGGGTTGATGATCAGATCTGGCCTGCAGAACATATGCAAATACAATGCCATGATGTTATCCTGCCACTGCTCTGGCTGTTGCTTTCATGCAGCATACATCATACTCATGTCACAGACACGCTTGGTGTGCTGCGACTGGTGCAAAAGCTCACAGATTACAGAACTGGGCAAGCCTTCAAGGTGGGAGCTCGCCGCAATGTGAGTTCGCAACAGTGAACAGGTGCAGCATGACTGAACACTTGGCGGCGGATGGTTGCAGCGCTTTGCGGTGCTGTTTGAAAGCTGATGTGGCACCAAGACATGTAAAGAGATCCTCACATGCATGCCGACAGTGCATCTTGAGTCATGTTGCATGCATGCTGCATCTCCAGCCTGCTGAACAGTAGATGCTTGTGAGATTTCAAAGTTCACAGGTATGCAACTGATGACAGCTGGGTGGAGGAACAGCATCAGTGACTAGCTAAGACTGCAGCACCAGCGTGGGGTTTGCCTGCATTTGATCAGCCAGGAATGCAAGCCGTTGAACCCGCAACACAAAGCATACAAAGACAGGGCGGAAGAAGAGCTGTACCTCATGCCTGTGGTCTCACAGTAGGGCATGTCGTGGTCCTTCCACAGCACACTCAGCACTCCCTTCTGCCCGTGGCGACTGCTGAACTTGTCCCCGATGACAGGGTTCCTGTTGAGGCGGGTCTTGATGTTGGCCCTCTGCAGGCCCTTACTGGCAGTCCCCACAATGGTCACCTGGTCCACAATGGCAGTCTCACTGGTCTTGTGCTTGCCTGACCGCCCACGAGCTGCAAGTGCAAACGAGAGTCATGCAGAGGGCTGCTTCACCAAACAGGTGCTTGCCTGACTGCCCACAAGCAGCAAGCACACAGGAGAGTGGTTTGAAGGGCTGCATCACCACACAGGTGTTTACATGACTGCCGCCCATGAGTGTAAGCACAAACGAAAGTCATTCAAGCTGTCACAAAGGGCTGCATCACCGACAGGTGTTGGCCTGATTGTCCTTAAGACCAGCAGCATGGCAGAGGGCACCACCGAGCTACGCCAAATGTTCACACATGCACTTGTCGAAACTTGTCTTTCTGCATTGAGTATCTTTAAGGGATTGGGATGAAGTCCGGTTGGTTCAAATCATGCAGGCAGTGTGTTTGAAGTCCCAGGTCCATTCAACAGCAGTACCTGACAGCACAGCAGGAGTGAGACTCACAGTTGCCTATGGATCAACATATGGTCATGAGGATGCAAGCACCAGCAAGGCTTACATGTCATTCTGTCCACAGTGCCATAGTAAGCCTGCTGCGGCCACACGACAGCGCCAACATGCGGCAGCCCATCCAGCCCCACCCGGTCAGCATCTTTGTGCGGCCCCTCAGGCTTCACCTTCAGGGCATCCACACTGGAGAAGCCCTCCTGTGTGGTGATGTTCTGGGGGTACTTCTGACCAAAAACGCCCTCGGGAAACTCTCTGGGTGCCCTTTTCTCCCTTGGGCCATACTCCTCAGGCTGGAAGATAGGATCCTTGCCTGTTGGCAGCAGGGGCAAGCTGGGTCAGGTAAGACTCTCAGCACTACTGTGATAGTAGTCTCATGCTTACATGAAGCAGAGCGCAAACTTGCAATTTGTCAGCTCAGGAGCTTTTGGAAGGGGTTTTTGGCTTAAAAAAGTGGCAGCAAATGCATTAGTCAATAGCACAAAGATGAGCGTGGACATAGCTTACACTGTCAGTGCACAAGTTGCAAGCATGGCTAGCAGGTACAATGCATGATGTGGGGTTGGACGCAGTGCACATCAAGGCCAGAACACCAAGTGCTGTGCAAGTCTCTTTTAGAAGCACCTGATTCTTTGCTTAAGTCGATCTGCTCAGTCTTGAGCATGGTGGCATGTCCCAGACCACGCTCCACAGCTGACTTGTTTAAGATCATAGCGTCCTCCATGTCATACCCTGCACCACATGTCAAAGCATTTCCAAGCTGAATCAAGGAAGTATGTACAGGTGCTGTAGTCAAATGGTTTCACTTTGTGCATGCAACAGGATGAGTGGATGACCTTGGTAATCAAATGGTTGATGACATTTGTGATGTGCATGAAACACTTGGGCACTGGGCATGTCAAGGCGCTGTGGAATTACAGTCACACAAGTCTTGCAAGCAACTGCAAGAAAGGTAAAGAGAGTATCTTTCACTAAGAAAATAACAGCGTTTCAAGTGCGACATACCTCAGAAAGCAAAAGGACACCAAACGACTGCATAAAAACACAAAGCACACCAAACGACTGCACAAGACTGACCTGTGTAGGCCAGGACAGCCACCATCATGTTCATGCCGCTAGGGAACTCATCCATCTTGTAAGTGTCGTACCGCTTGGTGCGGGCGATCGGCGTCTGGGGAGTCTGGATCCTGTACAGCTTCCCGTCAGCTCTGTGCTGCAATGCCTGCAGGGCAACTTCAAGGTCACAAGCCAAATCTGGCACTCATATCAACAACGCAAGGCTACACACTCACATTGCACGTTCAGGCGTTGTAAATATACCGCAGCAGCAGGGCCAAGGTGAAGGCAGCACAGCAGGAGAAACCCACAAGTCTACGCCTTGCAACAATCATGATGGAGCCTCCTGAGGCAGCAGCTCAAAGTCAACGCAGCCTTTGGCTTTGGACTACATGTGCAGAGTGGCCCGACGTGGCATAGTGTCCATCTACCATACAGGAACACGTGTTGATGGACAGAGAGTTGATCAGCACAGGAGCAAAGCCAAGTTGGTCAGAACCCAACGGCCGACAAGACAAAAGACATCAACATCATGATTCTTTGTTACAAAAGACACAAAACATGTACAAACCAGCAAGAACAGCTGATGAAAGTGCATGTGAGCAGACCTGAGCAGGAGTGCCCATGGTCTGCTTGCCCATCTGGCATTGGTACATGTTACGTGGGCTCTGGTTGTAGTCTGAGTAGGGTGTCAGTGAGGCCACTACACTCAGCATTGCAGAGGAGTGGAACTCAGAGTGTGTGAACTTGAGGTTCCTGGAGCCCCCTACACCGCCGTCAGGACACCTGCCCAACACAACAAGGAGACACTGAGGCACAAGAAGCAGAGGAGAAAGCTGGTGCAGAACCAGCATCTTCCTTGTGTGAGATGTCACATGGCTGGGAAATGGACCTGTAGACAAGTGTCGGGGGCCCCGGGGGGGGGGGGGGGGGGGCCAGGTCCACCAGTCAACTGGTCTGGCATGCCCAGTCTGGGTGACGAGCTCAGGGGCCAGATACTCTGGGGTCCCACACAGGGTGAAGGTCTTCACGCCTGGTGCCAGCCTTTTGGCAAACCCAAAGTCCGCCATCTTCAGGTAGCCATTGGAGTCCAACAGCAGGTTCTCAGGCTTCAGATCCCTGCGCCACCATCATGTCGTGCGGCAAAAGGAAACAATGTACATACATACTCCTCTCTTGTTTTAGCTGGGGACATATAAGTACAATCTTGGGTACTTTAGAGATTGCTTCATTATGGTAAGTGACAACCGTTTGTCTCCTCCCACACTGCACAGCTGCTGACATGGCTGTGCTACATGTGGAGAAATCTTTACTCTGTGTGATTCTCTACACTGTCCTACATGATCTGCATACAGAGACAGCAACACGAGCCATGCTGCCAATTGCCATTGGGCACAAACCGCCATGCTCGCTCTGCCCCACAGGATGTACAGACTGTGCCCTAAGACGACACAATGAGCACCTTGGCTCCAGATGTAGCCCAGCTGTTGCACTGCAAATGCATGCAACAAGAGTGCAGAATGTTGTAGTGCACGGCATAGCAGTGACAGATATCAACCACTGATAGGCGTCATGGACACACTACCATGCACGGTAGGCTTGCAACTCACCGCCACACGAGGTTGCGCTCCTGGAGGTACTGCAGGCCCGACACCACCGCTGCAGCATAGAAGCGCACCTGCTCCTCACCGCACGGCGTCTTCCTGCTCTGCATACAAATGTTACGTCTGTCATCAGTCTGTATAGCAGCATGGTATATGCGTTGGTGAAGCTGTCGGTTATCATCTGCCTCATGAAACACTGCGTCTGACAGGGCAAACAGAAACTTCTGCTGCAAGTGCAATAGGATGCAGTAGAGGAGCCGCCAAGCAGGTTTTGAGCTTTCCCAGCAGTCATCAGTTTTCAAGGTGCAACAACAGAATGACTGGGTTGGAGGCAAAGACTGTTTGTGCTGCTGGCATTATCATGAAAAGGTCTGTAGTGTAAATCACCTAGTCATGCCAAACAGGCTAGAGCAGCAAAGAATTGTTCACAATTATGGATTTTGTTGTACATTTCACACAAATTGCATGCTTAAACAAAGTGCACGAGGACAGAATGAAAGTAAAGGTGACCTGCAGATAAGTGAAATGCCAAACAGGCTAGAGCAGCAAAGAATTGTTCACAAATATGGATTTTGCTGTACATTTCACACAAATTGCATGCTTAAACAAAGTGCATGAGGACAGAATGAAAGTAAAGGTGACCTGCAGATAAGTGAAGAGCTCTCCCCCCATGATGCACTCCAGCAGCATGTACAGGTATGCACTGTCCTTGAAGCTAGCCACCAGGTTCACCATGAAGCAGCTGTTGCACTCTGCCTGAATCTCTTTCTCTCGCTTCACATGTGCCTGGATGTGTCAACTGAGGCATGTGCTGTCATGTGCTGTGACAGGTATTCTTCCTGTTTACGTGAAGAAGGGTCTGACATATGGCTCAGAGGCAGATGCACAGACGAATGGACATGCTGGTGAGACATACAGACAGGCAGACAGACAGGCAGGCACATAAACTGACCCTAACGCATTTCGGTCTACTGTCATCATGTACCTGTGCAGAGACTATGCCAAACAAGCAGAAAGGGCATTGACACCAAAGAGTCTTGACACAGGGTGACTGAAAGCTTTGCGAGCTGGCAGAAGCTTCAAATTGAGTTATGCAAGGCAGCACCTGCAGGCCTGTCTCTAGTACAAGGGCTTTGCTGAGGCACTTGAGGGCGTAGTACTTGGTGTTGTGTTTCACCAGGAACACCTGCCCAAAAGCCCCTGCGCCAAGCGTTGCTATCTTCTTCAGCTCCTTCAGCTGAATGGCCTGCACACACACATCATGTCTTGCAGAGAGCAATCGTAACAATTAGCAACTTTAGGTGTGCTTGCCGTTGTCGCTGGGTATCTATTAGGTATGTCTCAACCTAGTTCTGTTGTGTGCACCAACATCTACTGACGTTGGACACTAAGTTGCACCCAAGGGGTGTGGCGCTAACAGGGCAAGTGCCACAGACGCACTGGCGAGCACAGAAAGCCCACTCCCTCTTACCCGATTGCAGACAAGCAGCCACCATAAGCCTGAAAGTAGACACAACAGACGGTTGCAACTAGTCTTATGGTGTTCACATGCTCACCATTCCTACTCCTGAGCAACAATCAGACGCCATGGCACAAAGATGCCTATCATAGACCAACAGCTGCACAAGATGCACACAATCAGAAAGTCTTTGCTGCAGGGCATTTGCACTGGCATGTGCAAACATCAATTTCCTGACAGCAGCCACTTCTTTTGTGGAATTCCATGATTAGTTTGAGCAGTCACCTGCTTGACTCCTGCAGTCGCTTCAGTAGGGCCATACAATGCAGCATTCTGCCCCATCAGCATCTGCAGCGGCCCCAGAAGCATGTTGAAATCCTCCCTTGCCAACATGAGCACAGAGGCATCAGTCAGTGCTGCCACTGTGGCTGCTCTAGGCTCCCCTCTCAGCAAAGCCAGCTCCCCAAAGTACATAGTAGGGCCTAGTCGCATCACCTCCTGCAGCAGCAGTATGTGGTGAGATGCCTTGCAGCCAGGGTCCTGCTGAAATTCAGCTGCAGGGTGATTGCCAAGAGCAGAGCTGTAGCTGAACTGAAGCGGGCAGGAGAGCTGATTGCAAAGCTGCAAAAAGCAGCTATGTTCACTCATGTTTGTGTGGTTAGGTTACAATGGTTTCTATCAATCAACTTGATTGATCAATGTACAAGTTCTGTCTTTGAGACTCAAGTTCTTATGCTAGCAAGTGGTGAGCAGGTGAGGGGCAGCGGGTGAGGTAGCAATAAGATACAAGAGAGGGAATCAGAAGCAGGAGGAATGGCTAGAATTTGCATTAGGCAGTCAGAGTATGCGCACAGGATGCTCTCTGGGGAAGTGACTGTGCGTTTGACCCCAACCAACTCAAATGCTGTCAGCAGGCGACATGTGAAGAAGAGGAGCAGTAGTTAGTCCAGCACATGGTTTGCGAAGAGGAGGGGACGCAGGCTCACTGTTTGATTGCAGAAGACCGAGTTATGTCTGAGGAATAGGTCAGGTGCAAAGTCAGCAGAGGGCTTTTAGGAGCCAAGAGGGCCTTTAGGAGCAAAGAGGATGCCCTATACATTGACATGCACATGCAATGCATAGGAAGGGACTTCACCAGACACAGGATGAAGCATTTGACTGTTTACCAGCTCTCTCTGTCACAGCTCTTTTGAAAAAGGGGACATGGCATAAAACCACAAACACAGATGCAGATGTGCCATGAAGCATGAAAGGTGCAGTGCAAGTACCTGGCCAGATGCAACATGTGCAGATGAAACCTGATGCCCGAGCTGCAGTGCATGTACCTGACCAGATGCAACAGATGGGTGATGAAGCGTGAGCTGCATTGCACATACCTGGTAAGATGTCACAGATGCATGATGATGCATGAGGTGCAGTACGACTTTTTGGCCAAATGCAACAGATGCGTGATGAAGCACAAGCTGCAGTGGAATACTCGGTCAAATGCAACAGATACGTAACAAAGCATGAGGTGCAGTGCAGGTACCTGGCCGGAGTCCCCTAGGACAGTGCAGGTGCCAGACTCCACGATGTAGAAGGCTTCCCCTGGCTCCCCCTTGCGCACTATGCTCTCTCCAGCATTGAAGATGCGCGGCTTCAGCGCGGTGCACAGGTCAGACCTCTGAGCTGCATTCAGGGACGCTAGCAGGGGCACCTGCACCATTCCCACCACATCGGTCACTGGTCTCACAAGAGCTGCAGCACCAGTGCATACCACTGAATGCAGTTTGTTCATAGCTCAAGGAAAGAGGCTTCACTGCAATGGCATCATGCACTCTGTTGCAGATCATGCAAGGACAGCTTGTCATGAGTAACTCCTGTCATGGCCCAATGAACCCTTGCACTATGTATTTTGCTGTGTTGGTGCAAGCTATGATGTGAGGTGCAGCACCTTGCGCAAGGCTTCAAACCTCCAAAGGCGCCGGATGTCAGTTAAGCGGCCCAGGTGGGTCTGGAAGTCATCTCGGTGACATGTCAACACCAGACTGTCGCTCAAGGCCCGCACATTTGCTGCTCTCACGTCCTGCGATAAGAGCACAACAGTCCGTGTTCACTACACAGCGTGTTGCAGTGGCTGTGAAACAAGCACCATGTCTGAAATCAAACCATCATCTAATGACAGGGACTTTGTCGAGTGGAGCTCAGTCATGCCAAAGAGGCGTCGCCCTGTCTGGATGATCATATAGCTTTGCAATACATACACCTCTCTTGCACTTCTGCACCATACAGCAGTTCGTCTGTGTCATTTTCTTCATTCTGCTGTGTCATTGAAACGATCAGAATGGACCCGAATGCTGAGTACCAACGATTCCAGGCCTTGTTTGGTAATCAATTGCTTGTGCAGTTCCATGCCTTCATGTTGAGGCAGCATGTGCAGGTGAGGTACACCTGTCTGAGCAGTGCCAGCTCTCCAAAGCAGGAGCCCTTGCCGACGCGTGCCAGCTCATTCTCATCATCATCATAGATGGTGAAGTTGCCCTCCTCCACCACATAAAACACATCCCCTGTATGTGACTCACTTGTTTGACACATGGTATGGACAAACGGACGGACGGACAGACAGACAGACAGACAGACAGACAGACAGACAGACAGACCGACCCAGAGACAGACAGGCAGGCAGGCAGGAGACAGATGAACGGATGGACAGACAGACAAACAGGCAGGCAGGCAAGCAGACAGGCAGACAGGCAGGAGACAGATGAACGGATGGACAGACAGACAAACAGGCAGGCAGGCAAGCAGACAGGCAGACAGATTAAAAGGACTACAATTGAATGATGGCTGATACAGGCCAACATGGCTTTCAGCAGACATTGCTGTAATTGATAAGCAGCTTATTTGCTTGTGCGTGTGCCAGTGTGCATGATATGCTTCTGTGCCAATACATACTGTGATTTTGCATAAGTCACAAGGAGAAGCGGCAGCCTCCAGAGCATAACACTCAAAGCAGGTCACCTGGCTCTCCCTTCTTGAAAACAATCTGGCCTGCTTGCAAGGTGTGGTACTTCATGCACTGCGCCAGGTCAAACAGCTGGCTGTTGCTCAGGCTGAACAGGATAGCCACTTTACGTAAGGCCTCAAAGCGCCACACATCCTGGATAGGCCCCAGCAGACTGTCAAAGGACTTGCGAGCCAAGGTGTAGCACACCACAGCAGTCTTTGCTGTCACACTTGCTGCCCTGCACACACAAACTCTTCTTTCCTTGCATTGATCCTTCTACGTATGAGCACAACACCAGTGTGTGACGAGCCAGCAATACACTCTTGTGTGGTATATGTGCAAATGCTGCTAAGCATCCTGGACATTGGGCTCAGCATGAGGGCTGATGAGGGTCCGACAAGGCTGACAACAGCATACATTGCTGATTGTGTTGTAGCTTCTGCATGTGCTGCACAGTGACCTATTTCCTGCACTGAATGTGCATAACACCAGCTGTCCACATTACTGTCACGGTGCACTGCTAGTACAGCTTGTCCAAGTCCTGTAAGCACTAAGCTACAGATCACAACTGGTCAGCAACAAGTCCATGCCAGAAACCAGTACACTGTACATCCCAACCCAGCGGGAGTCAGATCGGCTTCAAAGCTCAGCTGTGAGTGCCTGCTATACACATCAAGGCTTGCGGCAGACTTGCAATACTGTGAGGAATCCAGCGCAAAGCCGCTCGCCTGACTTCGTCCTTTAGCAGCGCCCTCTCTCCAAAGAACTGACCAGCATTGAGGGTGAAGATCGCAGCCGGCTTGGTGGGGTCTGTGGTCTTGGTGCATGTGACTGAGCCCTCCTTGATGATGTAGAAGCGGCTGCCGGTGTCACCTTGCATGTACACATTCTGGCCTGCTGCCAGCTCCACCACCTCCATGGCCTCTGCTATGATCTCCTTGTGTTCCTGCCCATCAAACCAGATCTTGACTCACTGTACGGGCATCAAGCTGTATGTTTAACAGAGCTCCTCATGATACTCATGTTGCTACTGCAGGTTATTGACGGGAGGCAAAATGCAGTTGCCTGGTGCAGAAGCCGCAATGTTGCTTGCAGAACTGGTGTCATGGACAAGTTGCCAGGTAAGCGTACATGCGCCAGAGCATGCCCAGACAGCAAGCTGTGGAGAGTTGAATGGACATGCCTCCATTTATGCTGTGGTCATTTGTTGACATCTTCAGCAACGGTGGTTGTTGCTGAGGGCATTTGAGCTGGCCAAGTTCTGTAATGCTGCATCGCTGGACGCACCAGAAAGCAAACAACATAGGTATTGCAGGATCAGTGGCACCATGACAATTGCATGCAGAGGGTGTCGTGCACACTTGCACAGATGCAGGACACAATATACCTGGGACAGCACAGCAAGCATGGGCACTTGGCTGACAGCCCTGCGCTTGTCTTCAGTCATTTGGCGCTGGTGCCGCTGCTTCAGGGTGACATACACTGCCCGGTCCATCACCCACAGCTGACATGCTGTCACTGCTCTCACTGTGGCTGCCCTTGGGGCAGAATACAGCAGAGCCAGCTCTCCAAAGGAGCTGCAGTCATGTGAAACAGCCCTTGAGGCACTTGCTGTCCAGATGCAAGACTGTGCAGGCACAGAAATAATTCTGCTTGATACTTGCTGCTGCATGCTGAGCAGCAAAAACCATAACTCAGAAGCTTACTTCTGAGTCAGAGCAGACACACAACCCAGCAGAAGACTTTTGGGTGGCTGCTTTGTGGATTCAAGCAAAGAAACAGGACGCCACAATCTGCTACCTATGTGCAGGCTGTCGAGCAGCCATCCCAAGCTGGTGATGAATTGAGCATAAACTTGCTGTACCTGCCAGATTCATACGTCAAGACTTGTCGTGCTTCCTTTCCCCACTCAGGCTTCTGTAACAGCACCTCACAGGTTCCCATGCCCAAGACATAAAACGTCTTGGCGTCAGTGTTGCCTTGTCTGATGATAGTGTTGCCGGCTGCAACTTCCAGTGAGGTCATGCTGTCAAAGATGGCTTGCTTGGTGGCCTTCAGCATGTGCTCAAACAGCAGGTTATTCTGTGTCGCACTGTCTGCATGTCAGCGAGAGGTGTGATCACATGTTGATGCAATCTTGTCATACTGTACCTGAGCCATACAATGTACCTGAGAACCCCCCAAGTAGGAGGCTTGATGCACTATATATGACAGGACAGCATTCTGTAATGTTACTGCTGGGCATGAGCTGATATGATATAGTCATAACATCACGCATTCATGCGTGCCTGGCTATTGCTGTGATATAACCAGGCACGCATGAACATAAGGCAATCTGGCTACATCACTACTGTTAATGCTGCTTTGGTGGTGGAGCCCTTCTATAGCACTGTGTGCTGAACATGATCCCATGTCATACTGCTGCTCATGTGATAATTTGACCAGAACCGCTGCATCTGAAGCAAATGTGGCAGTGCAGCAGAGATGCACAGCGTGCACTACAGTCAATGAAGCCTGCATGCCATTGCAGGCTTTCCTGAAGAGGCATAATTGAGATGCATAATAGCAACAGTCAATATGAGTTCACCTAGAAGGTCAGTCACAGCTGGTGATTTAATGGCCTTTACAATTTCCACATTTGCATTTGCAGATGCTCCCTCTGCAGCAATGGCCATACGCTGCCTCCCAGCCTTGGGTCCTGACATGTCTATCTTGACTTGGTCCAGAGTTGCTATGTCACGCCCAGATGGCTGCACGAGGCATCGCAGACTATGAGTCTTTGTAGAGGCCAGCAGAAATGGGTTTGTGGCATCAAAACAGTGCTTTGCATGATTTTCTAGACAGGACCAGACTACGTATGCCGCGTGCTGTGAACGTTCCCTGCACACACCTCTGATTTTGCTACAGTCACGCCATGTTGGTGGGAAGGCTTCCGGGACAGTTCTTCCGAGTCACTGTCAGAGCTGTCGCTTGCGCTGTCTACGCTTTTGCTACCGCACACGCCCATCAGTGCTGAGAGATGGCTTCAACCCCGTCAAGTCAAAGCTTTCGTCGCTAATCTGACGCAGGTCGACCAGAAGTCAAATCGGTGGTGTGTTGCGCTCAGCAGCAGACCAGCGTTTCAGCATGCGCACTCGATTCACATCGCGCGGGAGCGCACTTGCCTTGCTTTATGATCGTCAGAGGAGCAGCTCCTCTGGAGCTACTTCATGCAACGCTTCGCATCCCATTAGCCTTTAAAGTAACTTGCTTTCAAGCGTTACATGTTTCTTTATGGGGCAAGTCAGGCTGGTCTGACTTTGTGAAACAGGTTCCACTGATCAGCACCAGCTGCAGATGAGACACTCAGTGTCCTCCAGATTACAGTGGCAGTTGTTTAGCAGCAGGACATTACTCTGATATACAACAGCCTACCTCAATACCCAGTACAGCCACAACAGGTGGCTTGCAAGCTATCACCGCTAAGATGCATGCACTCAATACTAAGGCCTGCTGGCATACTACATCAAAATCCACACATGTTGTGCAAACCCCAAGCCATGTCTACAAGCGGCTGTGGGGGTTGCCAGAGTGGTTGGTACCGCACACAGTGCAGTCCTGGTGGGTCAGCTGGCGCCCTCCATGGTCAGTGGACCTGCAGAAACATCACACCAGCAGTCAGCAAGGCTCTGTTTGCACAGCAGACCTGAGCATATGGTCATGCTTGACCAGCGCTGCAGCACCCACTGGTACAAGCTTGCCATGTATGGTAAGTGATGGCAGCCAACAGCCTTACATATATGCCGTGTTTCAAGCGAACAGGATGACAGCTTTTGCGCAGCAGAGCATGCACAGCATGAAGTGGACCCTGTTGAGTGCAGACATGAGGAGCCAAGCATCAGAAGCACACTCACACAGGTACAGACAGACACACACACACATGTTTATGCAGGCTTGCCAGCAATCTTACTTGATGTGCATCATGGGATGGGGGTTCTTGCTGGTGTGAGTCTTGCTGCCACAGCTGGGGCAGGCAGCAATGGGCACACCATGCTCCCTGCTGGACATGTTGCGCCCCACAGGAATGTCCAGCGAGGGGTTGGCATCAAAGAAGCCGAAAGGCTTGAGGAAGAAGCCGACATGCTCGGCTGGCATGACTGGCCAGTCCTCAATGCGGGGAATGTGTGTCACCCCAAAGGAGTGCCAGATCACACAGTCAGCCTCCACCAGGTTCCTGTCCTGCCATACACAATAGCACTGTCAGCAATAGGCTAAGAGAAAAACAGGGGGGAAAACAGAAAAAGCCTGCGCCTTTTGGCAAACATGACTGGGAGCCTTCTGAGGCATCAGCCTGGTGTAGTGATGCGCTAGGGCTACTAGTGTATGCCTTGTGGAATGCCCAAGCTTGTGCAGCCTAGCAGGATGACGGACGCAACTCAAAGTGCTGCAGAAATAGATCATGCTTTGGGCATGCCTTGAAAGCTGCACATCATTGCTGCCGCAAGCATCATCTGTAGCTATTTGAGAGCAGGCTCCTCCATACAACATCGACTGATACAGATGGAAAGCAGCAGAATGCTGGAAGCACTTGTGACAGTCATATGCGAACCAACCTTGGCTATGCCATCCTTTCACTGGTGACTGCAAGCTTGTGGCACCTGAAAAGCTTTATAACGCACTTTGACAATGCTGCTCTGCATGCAATAGCTTAGGCAGCAGGTGAACAAGCGTTAACAAACCTGCTGGGTCCACTCCACAATGCCACGGCTGTACTCGCCAGGGCCCTGCAGGGGGAACATTCCAGCAGGCCAGCGCTCCTCTTCGCTGTGGGGTGTGACCCACAGGTGCTTGGCTGCAAAGATACCCCTGCGGCCATGGCTGCTGGAGGGGTGGGCGTACATGGGTGGGGTGGCTGCTGGCATCAGCTTGTACGCCACAGGAGCCCCTGAACATGCACTGACACTACTAAGAATGCAGGTACTGATACGTTCAATGATTGTTTAAGCAATGTTGGAAGCTGCCAGTTCACGCCACAGGAGCCCCTGAATACGCGCTGACATTATTAAGAATGCAGGTAATGGTGTATTCAGCAATGCTTAGCAACTTTTCAAGCTGCTAGTTCATGCGGTGAGCTTGTATGACTGACATCGAGGCCAGTAGGCAGACACCTTGCAAGCTATCTACAGGTCAGCTTCTGCAGGCAGGTGCAGCTGGTTCAGCAGTATGCTTGAGGTCTTATCTGCTGTTGTCATAGCATGCATCAACCAAACAGGTTTTGCCTGATTCCTTGCTATGCACGAATTGCAAGGCTGGAGGGCATTGCATGCCATCAAGTGAGTGGGTGCAACCTGTAGAGCAGGGCAGAATGTCACTTTGCTCACGCCCCAGATACATTACTTGACAGATTGAGCGTATGTGCTGTAAACAGACCTGTGAGCCTGTTGCGCACGCTCTCGTTCTTGATCTTCCAAATGCGTGAGGTCTCTGCGTTGACGTTGCGGATGGCTGCCAGCTCATGCGTCAGCTCTGTCTCCTTGGCGCAGAAGCCAATGGCATGAGGGTTCTCTGGACCCAAGGGCTCTGGCTCACAGTTCACCTGCAGCCACGCTGACAAACAGCTGTGGCTTTGGTTCGACATGTTCCTTGCTAATGGCAATTCAACACTGATCGTCCTGGGGTCAGCACAAATGCTACTATAAGCTACTTGCTGATGGCAATCAATCTCTGGCAATGAGATCAGTGGCTGGGGTTTGATGCAGCTGATGTGTGCATTCAACATCTTGACTGCTGGCTGGCAGGCAACACATTACCAGCTAAAGAGCACAAGGAGATAGGAGAGAGCTCATATGCCTGTTGTCAATGCTTGTCAGTGTGCAGCCTGCTTGCTTCAATGGCAGCTTGAAGCTGCCCCTGATCTTTCCCCTTGTGGGTCTGCTGGTCAACATGCAGCACACGCAGGCAGAGCTGCAAGCCCTCGGTCGGCAGGAATGTACAGGCACATTGCCAACTTTGATCATTGGCCTATATGTTTGGAGACTGAAAGGCAGCAGAAAGTAGATCCAGCCCAGGACCCTGAAGCTTGGGCAGGGACCAGATGCTGACCTCAGTCACTGTGAGAGCTGCGCCGCCATCAGGGTCATCCACCGCCATGTCCAGGCGCACACAGAAGTAGTGCTGGTGCAGCTGGGCATTCAGGTGGGGGGCGATGAGGGTGCCATGGGTGGGGTCCATGCCCTCCCCCTCACTCATCACACTGGTACTCAGGCAGCCGGTCAACTTTACCTCATACTGAATGCTGCCATCCTGCATGCAACATTGCATTGTATATGCTTCACACACACACACACACACACACACACACACACACACACACACACACACACACACACACACACACACACAGCAAAAAGTCTCAGCTGGTGTCTGGTTCTGAGCATTCATCAGCAAGCTGCTCTCCCCTGGCCACACATGCAGTCAACATGATAAAAGAAACAGCGTAGGTTGCAACACAAAACCTCAGATGCATTTCAGGGGAAGCTTGCTGCTGTGCACATTTGCAAGGGGTTCAGCAATGGCACCAGGACAGCATGCATACCAGAAATCAGCACAAGCGTTGGTACATGAACAGGGATGAGGCCACACCTGATAGAAATACCAGTAGAAGCCGTACTCATAGTTGGCAATGGTGGAGATGAAGGACAGGACCAGGCGGCGGCTGCGCCTGACTTCACTGTGCCCAGTGCGGTACTCTGTGTGCTTCCACAGAGTGCCGTAATCCTCCTCATGCATGCACACCGCCTTCTTGATTATCATAGGCTCCCCTGCATTGTGCATCACACACAACTGCTCATGCTTGCACCACTTACAACAACATGTAGTGAAGCCACGGCGAGCAACAAATAGCTGGCAAAGAAGCAAGAAAACACATTTCACCAAAGAAATGGGCACAGGATGCTGTCATGCATTTCATCTGCACAACTGCGTGTACCTAACCTTGGAGGAAGACGCGTCTGATGAATGAATCTTCAGCTGCTTGTGCTGCATCGGTCATAGGCGCTAAGCATGCATGCATGCATTTGACCACTTTCTGCTGTGCAGGCAGGCAACATGCTAAGCTTGACAGTCGGATGTTTTGTCAGATTGTTTCAGGCTTAGGCACACACCCTTGGCATTGTTGACCATGCCATCAAAGTACTTGATGTGACCCAGGCAGTCACAGCCCAGCTCCAAGGAGTTGGCGGTGGCGCCCAGGCCATAGTCCATGACATCAAAGGCGCACTTGTGCTGGAAGGGGTGGCGTGGGTCTCCATATGGCACAATGATCTCTACCATGGACCCTCTGTGCATGATAGGTCTCACACGGCCGCCATCCTCATACCTGCAGGTTGTATAGCCCATGTCATGTTCTGATTGTGTGTCAAGGGTGATAGTACATAGGACATGGCAGATAGCTGGCATTCTACCGCATTGCATTGAGCCAGAACAGCAGTGATTTCCAAGTCTGGCTGCTAAAGCAAGCGCAGTTCACATGTGCTGCCTGATACATCACGCAGAATCAGCCAGTGAAAGGAAAAGCTTCCAGTCAATGCTGTCTGAAATGTTGCTGGAAGTTCCAAGGCACTGTTGTGCAGGGATGGGCGTGCTCATGCTGCAAACAAGTTGTGTTGCAAATGGGCTGTAGGTATTCTGCTGCAGAGGGACGGTGCAGAGACTGACCCCACTGTATGCAACACCAAGCCCTCCCTATAGTTGAAGCTAACACGCATGCTCCACTTCTGCCATGACACCATGTTCCCGTCCACAGTGAATGAGGGGCCCTCAGGCTGCACCACGTTCAGAGGCTTCAGCCCTGTCCTCCAGCCTCTCTCCTGCACAACAACTCACTGGCTGAGTCAACCATTGACAGCAAGCATGAATCAGATACTTAGCATCGACAAGGAGCATCAACAAGGAGCATCAACAAGGAGCATCAACAAGGAGCATCAACAAGGAGCATCAACGAGGAGCATCAACGAGGAGCATCAACAAGTAGCATCAACAAGTAGCATCAACAAGTAGCATCAACAAGTAGCAAAACAAGTAATGTCAACAGCCAGGTCAGCTATGGCTCCTGCACCAGATATTGTGTGATCAGCTTCAGAGCAGATCTGTACTACAGCTGCCACAACTGTCAATCAGGCTTGATGAAGGGCTAGTGCTGCAGCATACCTGATCCACCAACTTGGTATGGAAGTTGCTGTTTAGTGTGGGAATGATGGGATTAGCCTTATGGTGCCACCACTGCAGCACTCGCTTGGTCTGCAGCTCGACAACAACTACTACGTCCAGCGGGTGGGCGTAGAAGTTGTCATCAGGCGAGGCACGCACATAAACAAAGCACTGGATGTAGCGGCCGGGCTCCTTCATGCCCATCTCACTGGCATCCTTAGCTGTGCAAGCAAACAAGCAAGCAGGGGTCAGCTCTGTGAATGTGTACAAAGCTGAAGGTAGCATAGCTTCAATACTGGTGATTCTGTAACAGCAGTGGCAGTGACGGCGCCAGTATGATTTGTGAGTCAGCACTCAATCAGCCTGTCAAGGGCCTCAAATGGCTTTAAGCTTGTTATGTAGAAACATGTAGTGCTCTTTGATGTGCTTTTGGTCATGACCTGGGTGTGCTACATGCATGCACTGCTGTGCAGACTGCTGAGCACAAGCTGGGCAAATGCCGTGAAGCAAGGTGCTTACTGTCCCTATATCTGCCTCCATAGTACCAGGGATCGCAGGCAACTGAGGCAAGGTCTGTGATGTCATAGCGATCATGCAAGAGCTGCTGAAAGCCCTTGTCACCCTTGCAGATGTCCTCTGCTTCCAAACAGTCGTCGAGTGTGACCATGGGTTGAATCCCATCTGTCTGCAAATGTCAGACAAGACAGCGTTGCCAGCACATCTGTCATTGTCAACTCAGGCCAGCATGTGCGACACTGGAGACTGGAAAGGTAAAGAAGAGGACATTGCTGGAGTAAACAACAAAGCCTTGACTCTGACCTGGTCCCAGCTGATCACTGCTGGAGGCTCAACTTGCAAGTCAACCATGGCCTCAACCACACTGTCCCCAGTGGGCAGCTGTATGATTGCAGTTGACAGACGTTGAGGCGCCTCAATCTGCATCTTGGAGGCCTCATATTGCAGCAGATCAGCCTTTGTTGGTTCCTGCACTTGAAGACAAGTTTCATGCGCCTGTTGACTTTTTGCTGCTCTGGATGGGAGCTGCTCAGAAGGTCTGTCACCTCTAGGGCGAGCGCATTGAATCGTAATCCTTGGATGCCAAGCTTTGCTGCGTAAGCTTTGCAAGCGTCCGATGTAGCGTTGACTTCTTCAGCTGTGAGGGGATCAAGCGGGTGATCGCAGTGTCCAACAGCTGACACAGCACTGGGAAGTTTGGTAGCAGGGTTCAGCAGCTGCAGCAGCTGGCTGACCATGCGACTAGGGCCTTGCTTGGGTTCGACATCATCATTTCCGGAGCCAATAGGCAGCATTCCCTGGCGACAAGCTCGTTTGACGGGAACAGCACACGCAGTGCAATGTGTCCAAGACAATTGTTGAAGGCAAGATGATCCTGCTGGAGCCCCAGACGCGCTCTAAGGAGTTACTCGAGCACTTCAAGCGAAGATCAAAGCAGGACCATGAAGTTGCAGGACGACTGAGGCTTTTGGGACCTTTGAATACGATGGGTACAAGTCATCGCTCCACCAAGGAATCTGAACACCATTTACTAATGGAACCATGCCAACGCTATGGCATGGACATCCGGCCAGCACGCTTCCATACCAAGTCTTGAAGATGTTACAATCACCATTGACATCGCCACCATTGCAGGCACCCAGTAACCCAAGCTGGTCAAAAAACATGCTCAATCCGACCGCATGCTTCACTGGAGTTCATATCCAAAAGCATTGCTACAGTCAACTCACTTGTATAACAATAATACTGGCAAGTTCCCAATGCTGCCATGCTATGATAGATTAGTTCGAGACAGGCTTACACTAAAGGTGCCAAGGGCTCAGGGCAGCCAGCAATTTGACCTTAACTCATGTTACAATGGCTTAAAGTAAATGAGCGCAATTGTGGGCCTGCCAGCAAGGCTTAGCTAGTGCTCGCTCTTGAGCTTGTTGGTACCTCTGCCATCATGCGCTCGTACCACTCGCTAATATCAGTCTTGTGCAAGAGATCATGGAAGGTGTCAGTGCCTGTGACACTCTTCACAACACCAAAGACAGCAAGGTCAGCCAGGTTTGGCTGGTTGCCTCCCAAGAAGTCGCGGCCATCCAGGGCTTTCACCCATTGATCCCCACAGAGGTAAAGCTCCTCACGCAGATTCCCTTGAATGCCATACTTCTTTTTCAGCTTGTTTGAGATGCCCCACATCATCACTGCTCCTGCAACCCTTGCAGACTCAGCTTCAAACCAGCTGAACTTTCCCGTGGCTGAGATGTAGTCAAAGGTCTGAAATGCTTCCCTTGCAGTGCCGTAAATGTTGACTGTAATGACTTTGACCAGTCTCTGGTCCACCCACTGTCTCCAGTAGGCTTCCTCCTCCCGGTGACTGGTTGTTGGACTGTTGTCAGGGATTTGGGATCCAGACTCTGGCTCTGTTTCGGTTGGACTGCTGTCCTTCTTGGACCAAGGCAGCCACGAGCTGCTGCCACTGCTAGTGCCAGGTGGACTTGGCTGATGGGATTGCAATGGTTGCTGGCTCGCTTCAGTCTCTGCTGCTAGGCGTGAGATGATGAGGGAGCTATCCTGCACCACATCCCCATCTAGCACAGCTACAGGGACCTTTTTGTGTTCGCTCCATTTCAGCTCCTTCTTATAGAGGGGACTGACTTCAACTGTTCTGTATGGAATCTGCATGCCAAAACAGCAAACTCAAGGTCACATGTGCTACACTGTGCAGGGCAGAAACAAGCTGATTGGCCGCAGTGCAGACATAGAAGCCATCAGAGCAGTGGCTGTTTCCCTAAGTCAAATGCACAGACTTCACCTTGTTGTAATCCAGAAAGGCCTTGACTTTGCAGCAGAAAGGACATACTTCATACTGGTATAAGATGACCTCCTTAGGCAAGCCTTTCAAGTTTGCCGGTCGGACATAGACATCTACAGGTGCAACAGAGACAGCCTCTACAGTGGGTGTGACCTGAAGCAACAGTTGCTTTGGTGGTCAGTGCAATTTGAGATAAACCACATATCAAAGCTGTGACCACCAATAACACAAATTGACAGCTGAAGTGCTTGACGTACTGTGACATTAGCTTCTGCGAGAGCTGCTGGGTTGTTGACGTAACAGGCATAAGCAGCAAGTCCGCCAAACAAGGCATACGTGGCGGGAGTAGCTAAAGATCGCTCTGAGGAATTGTATAAAGCAGTTAGCCTGCATAGCAGCGACAGGTGATCAACACACTGAACGCTGGAAAGCCAACTTGTTGCTTTGGGGCTGATGATACCTGACTGACTCTGGAAAGCCTTTGGAATGACGAAGACCTTTGTCGCAGCTGGCAAGAGCGATTTCGACGAGCTTTACTCCTCGCAATAGCCTTTGTCGAACAGACATCAAGCACAGTCGCGTGAGCACGGCTGACTTCCTGGCAAATATTTGCCACCGATCGCTTTTTGCAGCCACAAATCTAAGGCGTCGATTGCCAGGGTCGGACTTTCTTCAAAGCCTTCCTTTTAAAGGAATCCTTTATGCTGTCAGTCCACCGTCAGCCTCGAAAGCAGGAGTGCCAGTTTAGTCACGACCCCAATTTTGTTTCCAACGTCCCTCTCTGCTTTTGACCGCGCTTATTGCACAACAACAAGCCAGGATGTTTCAGGGTGGGTGCTGTGGCTTGCAGATCTCCGCAGTCGTGTAAGAGTGTGGCTCAATCATACGTGCAGTGATTACAGGGGCTTGCGAGGTCTCGAGGTGCCTGCGAGGAACTGTCTGCAGATGTTGTCTTTGGTTGGATGCGCTGTCTTGAAGCTGCACCCTCTGTCGCCAGCTATCCGGTGGAAGCCGAGGAAGACAGATGCTTGTTGTAAGCTGAAGCACAATGAGTGCAGAGCTGACTTGGAAGCAAGTGTCAGTATGTAAGCCTACTGTGCGAGTCAATTGACCCCAGACTGCAGCATCTGTACCATTGGCTGCGGTTGCTACTTCCCTTCTCTGCTGTGCTAGGCTAAGACGCTGAAGCAAAACTGATGCCTGTTGCAACTCCTTGGTTCCAGAACATAATTCACTTGCATATGTAATATTTGGTGTATGACCAGCTGAGCAGCAGACCAAGCTGTGTTTCCCTCTCCAAAAGCCTTGTGAAATGCAAAGCAGAGGCATCAAAGCATGTCCAGAGCAGTCCTGCACTTCTGCAGAGGCGAACGTGCCCACTGGAAGCAAGACAATATCGGTACATGGGCTATGCCAAGTTGTGAATGCGTGAAGTTATGGTTAAGATGCGTTGAGTTGCAGCGTGGCGTGGAGTCCCAGCACCAACCTGAGATGATTAGGAGGTATATGACTGTCAGATTGAGGTGCAACATGGCAATAGCAATGTTTTTCAAATGAGCGGTACAACAACACCTGATAGCATACACAATGAGATACAAGCAACAAGGCAGCATGACCATGTGCGAAGTCATTATGAGTGCTGTCTATTACTCCAGCAGATGCCCAAAGGTGGACATTGCGCTCGAGCTGTTCAACACAGCTCTTGAAGGGCTTTAGACTGTACTGCCATTGTTACAGTTTCCTGTCATGACGGACTATTTTGCCTGACAGTTTGCTCAGTGTCTAAGTGTGCAAGGCAGTGTGTAAGATCAGCACTATGGCAATGGGCTGCCTTGGCACATCAGCGACTGATGGTATTTACACAGCAGCATCTGATTGCAGCATGCAGCCTTTACAGGTATGCAATTGCTGCTCAACACCACTCACGTGCATCAAGGCAAAATGCAACAGCAAAGGCCTAATCTGGTATTGTGTACAAGAAATTGCCTGAAGCATGACATGTCTATTGTGATGCCTGAGATGATCACTTATTATGCTGTGATGAATACACAAATAGTGTGCCCGGCTATCATTGCTGACATGTGATGTACAGGCAGGCTTCAAGCCATGCTGGTTTTGCAATATGCTTCGGGTTGAGCTTCAGATACCCAGAATTTTTGCGTATATGTTACACATTGTATAATCCCCTATTGAATCTGCAGCAGTCCAGAGCAGATCATTGTGAGTGGTGTGAGCACAACAATCCATTGTTTGCTACAACGACATGTAGCTCAAATGCGAGTACACTGAGCTAAGGGAACTGGATCTGTCACAGCTTGAAGTATGCAGAGCTCAGCATGAAAGAACACCTGATAGTCAAGGCTGAAGATTGCAATCAGCATGAAAGGGTGAGCACTGCAACAAGGCTTACATTGGCAAAGGCAGTGGGTACAACATTTGGTATGCCATATTCCATGGCGCCTGCGCATACGTAGGCATATGCAATGTAGTCTTGCTGCAGTATGGCTTTGTCCATGGCAGCAGCAAAGCCTACGGCACACAAGATCAAAGCTGTCAGCTGATGACACAATGGACCAACCCGCCTGCTTATGTATTTGTCTGTACAACCTGATCCATCCATACAATGGCTCTGTGACGCAAGACCTGCTTGCACCACTACTTGTCACATTGTTGCGTGCAAAGTTATCAATCTTTGAAAGCACATGATCAGCAGGCTCTCTGAAGCCATAGGGCACTCACTGGGTGCGCAGCTTGTTTGATCTACCTGACTGTACGGCGGGCGCTGTGGAGGGCAGAGTGCCGGAGCTCAGAACCGAAGACAACTGCTGTGCATATTCCGTATCCGCAAGTCCGGCCGAAATGTAGTGCTTGGCCGCGATGAGAATACCATCTGCAAAGTTGCTATGCTCTGCAGCAGGAGGCAAGTCAGCATGCAGCAAGTTACAACGCGACGGCGGTCAGCGCTTCGTCACCCGCTGCGGGCTATACATGACATGTTCAGGCGCAAAGAACACTTGTACGGAGACCTGTTTTCTGATCCGACGCAATAATGGTTCGCTGCTGCCATGATAGCTGCGAGCATTAGCAAGCTGCAAAGCGCTGCCAGACTTTTGTATGGTGTGGCGCCCGTCATACCACAACCACCCCGATACTGTTGGCTCAGGACGATATCGTCTATGATAGGTAGCGAACCCGCCTGTGACTTTCAGCTACAGACTAGGAGAATCGTCAAGCATCGTAGCTTGCGCCTGTGACGCGGTCACAGGAGTTAGCCATAGGAGATGCTGGCCACGGAGCTGCTGATCCAAGATTTGGCATGATCGCTTACTGATTTTGATGAAAGCCACCAATCTCCCAGACACTAAGTACTGAGACGCCAAGCAGCAGTTGCCGCCTACACTGCAGCATTGATCAACATGCTGGGTCACGTGACGAGTTTTACCTATCCAGCTGCGTCACAGTCAAAAACAGTCGCACAACACACAGCGGGCGCCACTTTGCGCTCAATTTTCTTACATCACAAGGGTGTGGCCACGTAACGGCTTTCGCTTGGAAAAGTTCTGGGACACCAGCACGGGTGTGATCCATGCAATCAATTGCTTCCTGAGTCCTGACAATGAGAATGACCATTATACAATGGTGGCGACCACTGTGCGAATACTACTGTCAGGCACACGAACACTACTGTCAGGCACACGATCGCTACTGTTAGGTATACAAATGCATGTCAGCGCCTGCCACAATGCTATAATGTAACAACAAACAGGACACTTCTGACATTGTAGCATCTCAGCACCGGCGCCAGACTGCTATATAGCATATAGCATATATGAAAGATGAATTCCTGTAAGCCTTGGTTGCATATCTCTCATGCAAGGCCATATACAGGTGCTTCTTATAAAGCAGGTGCTGATCCCATCTCTACTCACGAGCAGAGCGCATGAGCACAACCTTGCAGTAATCCTCAGGCAGGGGTGTTCCGCGCGCAGCCAGGTTCTTCTTTGCCTCTTCCACTGCATTGATGTCCTGTGACAAAGGTCTGGTTAGAGGCTTGTTCTTGCATTGCTCAAAAGGCTGACTTACCAGCGCAATGCAGCCCCCTATTAACGGCAAGTTGCTCAGGGAGAAACTGCAGTTTTCAATGTAGCAATCACAAAGGGACTTACAACTTCTCGACGTAAATGCCATGCATGACAGCTGTCTGGCAAATGTGTATCTATGTGGCTCACCAGGCACAGCAGGTAGACTAGCCTTGCCCCCAGGGCTGTCAATACTACACGTTAATCAATTGAAGACTTGCAAAAGTGTGCTGAGAACTGAGGCGCTACTTTCATGCCAGAGATACTGTACAGGCAAGCTGCCTCATACCTGAGGCGTGAGGAAGATGAACTGTAGGTCAGGGTGCTCCAGGCTGTTGCTGAACAGGTTCTCCATAGCCACACGCCTGTTGATGGCATCCATGAAGACATCAAACTCATCCATGGCCCGGAATGGAGACTGAGTCCACTCACCCAATGCTAGTGCAAAGGCCACAGTTGTGTAACTCTTCTCACCACCTGCAGCAAGATCATGGTCAAGCCTGCCATCAACAGCAATGTCAGAAGGCATTGATACTATGCCAATTAGTATTTTGAAATTGTGTCACAGTCCAGATTGTCAACCATCGCTTACTCATAACGGATCATAACTTGCTCATACACACCATGTTTACAGAGTGGATGCTGGATAGGTATAAGCTTTACAGCACATAGCTAAGCAGCAACACCATCCAAGCATGCAATCAAGCAAGGATCAGTGTGTTGCTCACACTTGCATAGACTCAAAGAGTGACTGTGCTCTGCACCCATAAAGGCTTGACTGAAAAGCACATCGTAGTGGCCTCTCACCTGACAGCTGCTTGAGGTCCTTGACATTGCCAGTCTTGGCCTCATTGCCTCCAATGCGCACCTTGATCTCTAGGGTGCCAGGTTTCTCCTCGGTCGCCCTCTTCACCTTGATCATACCTGTGTGGCCCTTCTTGTACATGTAGAAGTTGAATCTGCAGAAGATGCAGTCTGATCATACAAGATTTGGTTGCGCTACCGATGCATTTGAGACATCAGCCCAGAAAAGAAACACGCGTCAGGGCCATATTGACAGCCATGCGCACAATGCTTTGATTGCAACCAGACTGCCAGCAACACTGAGACAGACACAGAGACACACACACACACAAGCATGATAGTGCTATACAATGGGTGGGTGCAATGCAGACCTGGCATTCACACTCTCCTCAAGCGCTCGGTCAATGCGGTGTAGATCCGACATGCGCTTGTCACAGGCAGTCCTCAACAGGTAGTACGTGTTCTGCAGCCGTTGCAGTCTGTCTTTGTGCTCCTTGCACTGGCTCTGAACCTCAGCATGCTTCAACTGCAAAAGCAGCCGCTCAGGATTCAATGACAGTCAGTTATTCTCTTTAAAAAGGGACAAATGACAGCAATGAAAGCATTCAAGACAGGAGCACAACTGTATCCTTGGTCATGTGTCATGGCCTTGAATTGCTGCCAGCAAGGAACATGAAGCTTCACCTTTGAAGCTGATGCATTAGCAGGAGCAGCACTTAACGCACAAGCCATGCATCACATGCTGACGCAGCAAGTGCTGTCCCTATCGCAGGAACCAGTCTGCATTGCATACAAAGTGTGCATGACACATTCTCAAGACAGGTCCGTGTAGAGAAGTGGGCCGAGAGGCTTGGGAGGGTTACCAGTATGTCTTCTCCTTTGCCGCCATTCTCCTTCTCTTGGTGTGTCATCTTGGCCCTCAGCTTTCCCAAAGCTTGCGTCAGCGCCTGCATTGTAAGACACAGAACTGATTGATGTGTGTTGCATGGCACTACCTGGGTGGGACTCATGGGCTTCTTCAAATCAGAAAGCAGCATCGGTCAAAGGCTGTTTGCTATGCACGAAGGCCCTCAAGAATCAACTTCTGCTGAGATGCTGGGAAGCTAAGTTTCAAAACTTTAGCTAGTGACAAAGTTATAAACTGATACCGCTGGAGATGTCACTCATGCAGCATCACAGTCATGAGCAAGCGTTTGATGAGAAGCTGTGATGTGCAAGTCAAAGGACATTCCATCACAGATGCTGAATGCGCAACACGCTCCGAGCAGATCTGGGCAGCTCCCTGTGTCAAAATTGCATGGTCACACTGTGCAAGTGTAGATGACGCTTCACGCTTGACAGCTTGTTTTGCCAACTGGATACTGAAGTTGCAATGCACTGCCCAGCTAAATCACGTCTCTGCCAGGAGCAGCTAAGCACGACCAAAGCTGTACCTCGGTGGACAGCTGTTGCTCAGCAACATCCTCAGCAACACCTCTGTCCATCAGCTTCTGCTTGATGGCCACCAGGGCGACGTCGCCTTCCCCCCTGCCGCACACCTGTACATCCCATCAGCGATTGAGCCTAGTCAGCCAAGTAGACATTCATGTAACATCTCATCAGAGCTCTGTGGTCATCACCAAGATTTCATGAGGCAATGCAGACCAGACTGAAGCTGTGCACTGAGAAGGTGTTGCAGGCAAGGTGAGACAGTGCCTCTAGGTTGTTCTCTTAGGTCAGAACAGACCGAAGCTCTGCACCAAGCAGTGGTGCCGGCAAGGTAAGACAGTACTTTGAGGTGGATGTCTCGGATCAAATGCAACATGGTGAGCAAGACAGAGTGTGCGTCACTCAATGTGCTCTATCAGTTGCCCATGACAAAAAACGCTCACCTGTTCAGCCTTCTGTGTATTGCTGGCAAGCAGTTTCTGTGATTCCTCAAGACTGCTCTTCAACGCCTCCAGCTGCACAGGCACAAACTTTTGCAGATCTCTGCCAGATCTGACAGCGTAATGACTGCAGCCTGTAAGCTGCCATGCACAAGCACAGCTCACATAGTACTGCTATGTACGCTGATGGAATCATATATCATTGCGTATTCTCAATGCCTATATACAAGATGCAGCAAGCATGCCCACTGCTTGGGCTGTGCCGCTGTAAGCTTTGCTGTGTGCAGATGAAGACTGGCAGCCACGCACCTTCTGATTGGTGTCGTGCTGATGACACTCATAATAGTGCAGCTGAGCCTTAGCATCCTGCACTGCCAACTCTTGAGCCTGTATCTCAGTGATGATGCAATCGTTGTCATCTTGCAGCTTGGATCCATCAGACCTGCAGCACAAGCATGCGTTGCTCAGAAGAGCTGTGACATGGAGAAAGACACAGAGTACTGTTGCAAGCATGTCAATGTGCCAATTCATCCCGATGGTGCAACTGTGCTACAGCCTCGTGTCTGGCTGACCCACAGACCTGCCACTGGCCAATCACAAGTAGATGGCTTCGCAGTGCCTAGGAGGCAGCCGCCTTGTGTAGAACAAGTGCCATAGTCTGTGCATTGTCAAGGCTGCAATAGACCCTCTGTTGTGCTGTACATATCCTGGGCGCACACCTCACATTGTGGCAGGACAGCTTGTGCAAGCTGCAGCCACTTGAAGTGCAGTGATGAAAACTGCAGCTGCATGCACATGCAAGCTGCACCAGGAAGCATCAATGCAGCAGCTGACATTCACCTCTCACACAGCAAACAAGGCCCAACTGGTGTACAGTGAGATGGAGCCTGACACCTGAGCTCGCACTTCTAGTCAGCAAGCAAGGTGGAGACCAGAAGCAGTAAGCTGACCTCTTAGTCTCCCATGCTTCAAAAGCTTCCTGCTCTATACGCAGGGCTCGATTACACTCGGCTTGAGCAGTCATGCCCTCCTGCTGTGCTTCCACCAGCTGCTGTGTGAGTTCTCGTATCTCACGATCTGTGTCTCCCTCATCTGCCTGGCCCACTGACAGGTCAGCCTGGCTCTGGGTCAATAACTCACTGTACTGAGACTGTGCTTCATTCTGCACTTTGCAACAAAATTTTGTATGCTGGAGCGCAACAAGCAACAGTCATTTTCATAAGAAGCCGGTCATAGCAGTCATGCAGAGCCCCAATGCCTCAAGACGGATCCAACCATGCCAATAGCAAAGGGAGAAATCAGTCATGCAAGTGGGCAAGTGCGTGATGCCTGTTTGGCATCGTGAGCAGTGCTTGAGCAGAATTGTGACCACCTTGCATTGGGTGGCAGAGGACTTCTCCTGCTTGGCAGCTTTGTGCGCCCTCATGCAAGCTTGACACGTAGCCTCAGCACTCTTGAACTGAGCATTTGCAGCCTCAAGCTCCGCCTGTGAGTCCATGTATAAGATTGCAGGTATGCACTTGGACAGTCACTTTGGCTGACCGGGGTGCTAGCAGATGCTCAAGAGATGGATACCATGAGATCAATTTTGTCAGTCAGTCAACAGCACAGCTGACCATGTGCCATGCAGCAGTTGATTGCATCAGCACCAAGCTTGCATATGGACAAGCAGGCCATTCTAGAACTCACAGCTGTATAATCTGAGCGCATTGTTTTACCTGCTTCTCTGCAAGCTGGCTCTCCAAGTGTACCATTTCTGCCCTTGAATCCCCTCCTAAGCGTGCATGTGCACGTTTCCCAGGGTAGAATGTCTGCACAAGGAATACAAACAGGATAGCAACATTCCATATTGCACAACAGGAGAGTGCGGTCCAGGGCATACTTGCGTGCTGCAGGGCCCGACTCATGCTGGGGTTATACACAAGCAACAGGACTCTCACAAATGGACTCTAATGCCACTGTGCCATTGTATCGCCAGCGTGCACACGAACAGCAGCAAGGAGTACCACAACCAAAGCAAGGCATTGCAGTGAGATCTCAGGCGGGCGAACAGCAGAGGCAAAGCTGTTACTTACCATGGTGTGTCCTCGCTGCACGTACTTGCTGCCGTCTCTGATGAAAGCTGACTTCACCTGAGGATGCTGAGCTGCTTCCTTTGCAGCATCTGTGGACTGACACAGCGCAACCTTCTCAGGATGAGCCTGCAGATGTCAAGAAGTTGTCTCACCTGTGGGCAACAAAATCCCAGTGCTTTGTAGTGCTTGATGCTTGGGTCTTGGTGGCACAGGTGCTTGACACTTCAAAGTCAGAACAGAGAGAGAGAGACTTGATATCATGTTATGCAATTGCAGTACAAACAGTCCTGATGTGACGTACCGAGTCGACAATGTGATTCATGATGATGTGTCCAGACTTCTTCTCGCTGCATCCCAGCATGTCCATCAAATTTGTCACATGGGCTGGCGTGCGGTGTCTGTCAGGAATCGCATGCCGTGGCACATCAAAGCTGCTGACCGTTATTGTGGGCATGTACCGAACTCTCTGCTCTTTGAATAAGCGCTTGAGCACGCTGAAGTCATGGTAATCATGGACCACAAATGAGTTCAAGTGAAGTGACATATGATTCTCCACTACTTGACCCCACCTGCAGTGACATCAGCACTCTGAATGTCAGACAAAAGTGCTATTTGCTTATCATTTGGGCCATCACAACCCGGTCATGGGTTGCAGTGCTGATCAGTACCGCACAAACACATTCAGGCACGAAAGCAATTGTCTGCTACTGACAGAAGAGTTCTTTGAGCTTGAATGCATCCACACATGGCTCTGGGCTTTCAAAGCAAAGTGACCAGAGCCTTAAGCCATTGTCAACTATCAGCCAGGAAGTGGCACCAGGTATGTGACAGAACAAATGACAAGCAATAAGATTAAGGGAGCCGCAGGTACATGGGCTTGGATCTCGACTACTTGCATCTCAGGAAAAGCACTTCATGCAGCAGCTGACAAAAGAACAATCTTCACACCTGGTGTCTGTCAGAGACATGTGGAAGCCCACAGGACCCACAGGCATCCGGTGGAACTCCTTGCGATGCTTCTTGATTGCCATGGCCACATTGACTGCAGCCTGCTGGCCAAAGTTATAAAGATGGTTCTTTGTGCTTCTTCTCAGGTTGTCAATTTCCTGATTCACGTCAGTGACCTGCAAGTAGAGTTTTCCATCAGCTGCATCCATGCCTGATCTTGTCAGGCTGTTTGCTTTGTACAACAGTGTGTATCAAACCTGCTCCCATGCCATTAAATGCAGCGTCATCAGGTGCGGCAAAGGTCTAGCGTGCATGTTGAATGAAAGCAAGGCGCTGTGCAGAGTGACTGACTACCTGAGCCTGCAATTGTTGAACAGCAGGCTTGCAGACTTTTTCCAGATGGTCAACGGCCGCTCGGAGCTCCTGACTAGCCTTTCTGCACAGTCAGCAGCAAACACTGAGCAAGACAGACTCTGCTCTTGCCTGATATCACATTGCATTCTTATTGATTGGGCAGCATCAGTTGGACGCAGGCAAGCATGTGGATCCTCAAGAGGTCATGTATGTATTGCCCTGCCCAAGTCAATATGTTGATAGATTGTACGCTGCAACAGGCTTTATTTCACGAAAGTCTGCAGCAGCATGATTATGCATCGCTGCAAGACCCACAGACTTGCAGCTCAGATGTGAAGCATGAGCAACAAGATGCTAAAAGAAAGAAGCTTGCCTGTAAGCCTCATCTTTGGCCATCTCATCCGCAACAGCTTCTTCACAGCTTTGCTGGCTCTGTGTGAGGTGCAACTGAAGCTGATCAGCTGCAGCCTGAGACTCCAGGAAATCCTGGCCCTGCTGTGTCTCCCTCACACTGCTCAACAACTCCTGCACAAGCAGCAGAAGATGAGACAGATCATTAGAACCCAGGTAGGCCTTCCCAGGCCAGAGTGTGCGCGCTGAGCACAACTAATTGCAAGCTGGAGTGATATGCGGATTGAAAGCAATTGTGCTACAGACAACAGACAGCAGCACTAGCTGCTCAGACACCTGTGGCGTCATGCATTCTGCCAGCTGTGTTGTATGTCAGTGCTATACCCTGCGGTCACGCATTTTTATGCCCGCCTGGTCTGCAAATTGCTGCTGGGTTCGGTGATCAAGATGTGAGCAGTCAAGAGATGTACATGTGCTGCAGCAGGGGGGTCATTGCAAGACACACTTGTTGTTGCAAGAAGGGAAGTGCAGCTCGTGCTAAAAAGCTCCAACACACCTCTTTCGTCATGGTCAGCTCAGCAATATGCTCCTTGATCTCATAAACTTTCTGCTGCTCTGTCTTGGTTGCTGCTTTGGCTGCCATGTGGACCTCCTTCAGCTGCTTGACCTCCTCCCCAATCTGCTGGAAATCCTGGTTGAAGTTGGCCATGGCTGCCAGCTGCAAGACACACACACGTGTCACACTTTACACAAACGCGGTTGCATTGCAGCAACACAGTCACGCGACAAGTGCTGTCTCAATCAGTTTTCAATAAATGGAAAAAACGATGGGAGCCAGCCTAGCTGCATGCAGCTGGAATTGAAGGGACTGTCAATCTGAAGCAGCAAACAAGACACCTTCCCGCCATAATTCAGAGCCTTAGTCTCTGCATCAAGTCCCATCATCAGAATAACGCTGCAAATCAGATGGGACACAAGGCCTCACAGAAATTTGTGAGTGCTGTGCTTGCAAACACTTGCAAGGAAGGTCAGCTTGACGTGTCATTCAACACTCCATGCTTGTCCCCTTGCAATTGGAGACTTACGCAGAAGCAGTGCACCATCACTCTGCTGCACATACTGCTATGACCTGTCCTTGCATGGGTGAAAGAGATGCTGTAGGTCCGCACACAACAGCAAGGCCACAAAGGTATCATATGTACACACCTGGCCCTCATACTGTTTCTGCAGGTCCTCAACCTTCTGCTTTGCAGGGCCCAAGCAAGCCTCAATCTTCATCAGCTTGCCAGGCAGGCCGTGCTCTATGGACTGCTCCAGCTGGTGCAGCTTGGGCTCCATCTCACCCACTGTGGCCCAAGCCATGCCACTCATCATCTGAGTCTCCTCGTCCTGCAACAAATGACCAAGTCAACTTAGTACCACAGTCAGCAAACATCTTACAGCTCAGTGACTGCCACACATGTGATGCAACTTGCATTGCAGAACGTCAACAGCCAGCATTTGCTGATGTCGGCGGCAATCAGCACAATCATGCAGACAAAACCACAAAACTGGTCCACTTCAGTACAGTATCATGGAGGCACATGCAGAGATGTGCATTCTTCAGCTATGGGCACAGATCAGCAAAACTGGGATGAGTCTCCTTGCCTGCCACTCGTGCATGAGCTTGAGAGCCTCCACTGCTCGGCCCAGCTCCTCTCGCCTGGCCTTCAGCTGCTTGTACACAGCCTGAGCCTGATTCACACTGTCTGCAATCTTCTGCAGATCAGCCTGGGCGACCTGCGCATGAATCACACACGGTGTCACATGATTGGCCTGATGCATATGGCCAAGACACACTCAAGACGACATACATGATGCAGCAGGCACATGATTGTGCAAGGCAGAGCAGGCAAGCCAGCTTCTTGATGCACAGCAAGCAAGCTGAAAGAATACAAATGTTTCCTGAATGAAGATAGCAGACATTGACAGGCAAGTCTGCATGCATAAACAAAACCTGCATGACAAGACGAAGCCATGCCATGCACACATGGATCAGACATTCATGCAGTGCAAAGGCCAGTTTGGAAGACAAACCTGGTAGTTCTCCTGCGACTGTGCCATCAGAGTGGCTTCCATGTAGATGTCAAACTTCTTGCGGTCTGACTTGTCGTTGCTGCCGGCCAAGAAGCTCCGGCTGATATCTTGAGTCATGACTGCAATTGGGTTGCTGCCATTCAGGTTGAGGGCATCTAGGATGCCGTCCAATGATGCCCTGTTGTCCTCCCGCTTTCTACCCCTGCAAGCATTTGTGAGAGGATATGTGCAGTCATTGGAACATCGTGTACTTGACTTTGCAGTTGTCCAGTGTTGGTGCACACGACAATGCGCAGCAGGAACAGCTGCGCTGCAGTTTAGACCGCAAGGTTGATATCATTCCATTTATCAGTCATGACACAGTGAAACACATTCTGGCTGGACATTGTGAGCATTGCAGAAAGTGCACATGGTAGCTGACACTGCGTACATGCAGTGAGACTACAAGCCCGTTGCAAGAGGTGGAAGAATCCGCCAACAACATTACATTGATGATTCACACTGCTCAGCAAACACCTGCAAACACTTTGCAAGTTTCCCCCTGCACATGACAGAAACAAAGGCAGGCATGAGGCAGGTGACCTACTTGGCATCTTTGATTGACCAGCTGCAGCTGTTACCAATGCGCCTGTCAATGGTGATGAAGCTGCCCCACTTCTCAGGCTGATATGCATCTTCTCCCTTGTTCCACAGGGTCACTGAGATGAGGGCCTCATGCGCTCCCTTCCTGATGAACTCTTTCTGAGTGCTGGCTCTGTTGGTGGCAGAAGCTCTGACACCCAACACCTGCTGTATGGCTTGCAGCACTGCACTCTTGCCGCTGCCGTTGGTGCCAGACACAAAGTTGATGTGGGGACTGCAGGCAGGGGACGCAATGACATGAGGGACAAGTATCAAGCAGAGAGGCGTATTGAAACCTTGGCAATTGCAGTCACAGTGTACAAATTGTGCAGGCCGAAACGCACCGCTGCAATGCATGTGCAGGGCTTGAAAGTGCGCCTAGGCACAATGAGTACCGCAAGTGTGTTGCATGGTGTGCAACAGCCAGCTCACAGCAGCTGCATTGAGGATGACATTGGTCATGCTGCAGCTGTGAAATAGCTGCAGAAACTGCACGGCCCTGCAGCTTTACAACTGGGTGACACAAAACAAGCCATGCAGCAGACCATCATTGCAAGTGTGGCGACCAGTGCGTGCATACAAAGTGCATAAGCACAACTGCTGATAGCAGCCGTACCAGAAGTCCATCTCAAAATGCTCATGGCACATGAAGTTGACAAGCTTGACTTTGTGCAGCTGCCCGGGTGAGCCATCATCAGAGAGCTTGTCCTCCTGCAATGTGAACACTACATTGCTGATCTACACGTCTGCGCACACAGACTTTACCAAGTCCGTGTTCAGCAAAGGCAGCCCGACTGGCACTACCCTCTATAACATGACGCAGTGTTGTTTATGCAACTTGCAGGCAGCTCAGAGGCCCTGAGCTGCCTGCAAAAGTAGAGCTGAAATAATGTGTCGACCTTATATCGCGGTATAAGCAGGAGGACTGACCAGTGAAAACCTCTCAAGCTCCTTCTTGATGGTAGATTTGCCTAGGTCCCTCTTTGCAGTAGACTTGCCAAAATCACTCTTCACAGCAGTCTGGCTGACATGTGGGGTGGGGCCAGCAATGCGCAGCTTCTTGACAGCAGTTGGCTGAACTAGCGGCGTGTTGGCAACCTGACAATCATTCTCGTCATTTTCGTGACATGCAGCTGCATAGGACTTGAGGGTCCTCTGCCGCTTGCTGCGTGTCCCTTTCGCGGTGCCAGGGAATGTGGGAACATCCCTTGGCCCTTGTGCGTGGCCTGCAGGTCAGCACCCGCTGTGTCATACATCTCAACCACAGCTTTGAGCGTCTGGTCCACAGAGTGTGATCCAGAGTGTGATCCAGAGTGTGTATACAACAACTATCTTCTGAAGTAATCAATGAGCAAACAGCTGTCTTACCCTCTACAGGCGAACCCTCTTGGGGGGTTGCTGCAGGAGGCTGTTCTGCAGGGGACAGCTTCTGCTTCTTCATCGATTTATCCTCTGTACTGGCTGCAGCACAGTATCACACATGAGCAAGCTGTGCACATGCTGAGTCAGCATCAAAATCAAAGGGATCCTTGCCTGTTTTGCCTGCAGTGCGCTTTGGCTTAGTGACCACAGCAGGGGTAATCGCTCCCTCGGCCTCGTCTTTGCCAGGCAGACTGATGAGAATGTCTTTCAGTTCCTCCCACAGGATGTGCTCATTGTCGCCGTCCTCATACCTGTGTTTGCAGGAAATGGCACGGTCAGAAGGTAGCGATGTCCTCTGTGCCCTGTGATCACTAGGTCAGCTTTGCTGTACCCACTTGATGCGATACCATATTCCACGCAAAACGGCGCCGTCCTCCTGCGCAATCTTGCCATCCACTCCCTTAACGACTCCAGTGAAAGTACCACCCGCGTTGGCTGGAAACAATTTTTGAACCTTGGCTGCAGTGAAGGTCTCTCTGGCTGTCTGTAGGCTTTCGGGTTCAGACAAGCTGGCCTTTTGCCGACGAGACATGTACACAGGTCCCATCGCTCTCATGTCGGCAAGCAGACAGCAGTTGAGAGGGCGAGTCTGCTTAAAGTTGGTAGAAAGATGCCGGAAACGGCTGCTAACGGGTGCTTCTGCGCATTGGTGTCGCAATGCAGCTTTCACCACGTAACAGCACAGCACTCCCTCAGTAACTCGTTGCACAATGCAACGCTAAGGACCACGCGCTGCTGCATTGCCTGCTGCGGCAGTGCTTGTTTAAACGGAAGCATTTGACTGGGGAATTCCTACACAGCCACCTTTGACCAGATTCAGCCACTTTGACCCACAATTCTTCACCACGTGACCGCCGGCAACCAGCTGCTCCGTGCCGGTGGTGCACGGAGGTTCCACGGAAAGTCGGAGAGTGCACCGGACAAGACAATAAGCTTTCTTTCAGGCTGCCTTTTTCGTTTTGGGTGACAATGTTTGCGCGGGTGTCTTCAGTGCATCTGATGTGACTCCTGAGGTGTCATGCCAACTGTACGCGCTCTGGTAGACTGTCTTGATGTTCAGCAGGACCGCAGACAGCTTGTGGCAGATACCCTTCAAGAGCTTGGTTACTTACTTGATGAGCAAGCTGGAGAGGCGCTGGGTGCTCTCACCGAGGCGCAGCTTCAAAATGTCAGAGTCAAAG
>JAABUP010002389.1_pt1 | contig 36401 bp, 63 predicted proteins | sample 5559201 | NCBI WGS metagenome assembly JAABUP01 (sample SAMN10711887, study PRJNA513373) | rock metagenome | isolation source: Antarctica rocks | place: Antarctica
AGGATCCGGCTTTGTAGGACGTGATCAGCTTGGACGAGGTGGACAACGTGTGTTCCAGATGAGCTGGTGTCACAGATTGGACGGTCAAAGGAGGGGTCTCGAGACGTTTCGCATTGCGTGCAATATCACGTCGAAACGTCTGCAAATCCTTGAGGCAATGAACCAGATCACCGAGACATCAAGAGATCTCGGAGCGATGAATGTGATCATGCATAAATGCAACAATGCGACCACAACGAGATGCACCACGAACAATCTATTGTGCTGCCAGAAACCTCTCCGGAGCATTTTCCACAGGTAACGTTTCCCTCCATCGATCCGCGATATCCGATCCCCGGAATACCTCATGCAGGACTTGTCGGACCTCATCAACAAAGACAAATTCGATACCCTCTTTCACACTGGCCGGGACATTCTCGTCGATGTCGGATCGGCAGGCGCTAGGCACGATGAGCTCTGAGAGACACGTCAGAACTTGTCTAGGAAGGAAGTAAAAAGGCTGACTCTTGATCCCTGCTCGATGTGCTGCCAGGCTAGAGGAATCGAGTCAGCCGACCGGATCTTCGTATAAGGTCCACAAGCTCACATCTTCTCCTTCAAACCTCCGACGGGTAACACCTGACCCAACAACGAGATCTCCCCAGTCATAGCCACGTCAGGGTCCACCTTGGTCTTCGTAAACAAGGAGACCAAAGCCGTCAGGATGGCAGTGCCGGCGCTCGGTCCTTCCTTTCCGATCGCGCCTTCAGGCCTACCCGTAAATCAGCGTCTGCGCTGCCAGCCCGCATGACCACCGGGGCCAATACCACTCACATATGCAGATGCAGATCCCGGTCATTTAGGATGATCTCGGCCTCGGACTTCGTCACACCAAGGAGGAAAGCATTCGACTTGACCCAACTCAAAGCGATCTGAGCGGACTCGCGGATGACCTCGCCGAGCTTGCCGGTCAGCTGTAGACCGCCCTTGCCAGGCATTGACTGTGGTAGCCATGATCAGTACAAGTTGCTGCAATATGATACAGAAGACGCACAGTGACCTCAATCGGCATGACTGCGCCAGACCCATTACCCAGATACCCTAAGCCGGTACTGACTCCTGCCGGAGGTGCTTTGGTGTATAATCGGTCCCTGTGGTAAATCGCGCTGCACCGAATATCAGCATAGAGCGTCCCGATCTGCCTGTACTCACGGTCCAACGTAGTCTCGCAGAGTCTCCTGAGTGACATTGATGTGAATCCCAGCTGGCACCTTCAATGGCTTCCTCGGAGTTGTGGTCACCGTTGTCTGTGCATCCGCGTCGCCAGGTTGAGGCGAGGCATCTCCAGGCAGATGCTCTGATGCGGGCTTCACGTCCCCCTCGACACTATCGATTCTGCGCACATCGTCGCTGTTGGCGGAAGTTGGGGCATCAGGCTCGGGAAGGCCGGACTCGCCGAGATCGGTGACTATCTTGAACGCGGCTTTTCGGTAGATCTGAACAATATCAGCCACCTGAACATCAAGCCATACTACTGACTTTGTCGATATGCTTTTTCAGGTTTCGCACTCCGCTCTCACGACAGTAGTATCGGATCAAAGACTCGATCGCTCCAGGCTCCAGGTTGATGTCGACGTCCTTCAATCCGGAAGCTTCCTTCGCTTGGGGCGAGAGGTATCGGTCGGCGATATTCATCTTCTCCGCTGAAACGTATCCGCTGACTTCAAGAACTTCCATTCGGTCGAGCAATGGTGCGGGGATAGTATCTAGGACATTGGCTGGAAGGCAAGTCAGCTTTACATTGGGCCACAGATAAGCATGACGTACCGGTGCAAACGAAAAGGACCCTTGAAAGGTCGACAGGAACGTCCATGCTGGAAAGGATCAGCCCATCGTGCCTCACGACCGGACTACAGCCGTACTAGTGGTCCAAGAACGACGAATTCTGCTCCGGGTCCAGCATCTCCAGCAATGCGCTTGATGGATCACCATTATGTCCTCGTCCAGGGGAGATCTTGTCAACCTCGTCAATCAGGATGAGCGGATTCTCAGTTGCGACCTTCTTCAGCGCCTGTATAGGTTTCCCTGGCATAGCTCTGCGCGAAGTCAGCAATGGAACCGCTGTGTGTGGGGAAGCATCTGACCCGATATATGTTCTCCGATGACCTTTGATCTCGGCAACATCACCCAAGCCACCAACCGAGAACCTGGGCGCACGTCAGTAGATGCGAGTGACGAACGAAATGAATGAACCGGAAGAACTGTCGGCCTAGCGCTCGCGCGATCGACTTTCCGATACTAGTCTTCCCCACACCCGGGGGGCCGACGAGGCAGATAATCTTCCCCTCCACGGTCCCCCGCAATTTGCCAACCGCCAAGAATTCAAGGATTCGATCCTTGACGTCCTTCAATCCATAATGATCCTCTTCTAGTACTTTGCTCGCGTGATCGATATCGAAGTTCTCGGGCGAGTGAACACCCCACGGCACCTGAGTGAGCCAGTCAAGGTAATTCCGGGTCACGCTTCGGTACCTATCAGTATAAAGCCGATCCAGGAGGTGATAGCCTCACTTGAACTCGCTCGAGACCGGCTCCAGACCCATAAGCTTCCCCATCTCCTCATCGAACACCTTCCGCACTCCCTCCGGCATAGCCAGCTTCGATGCCTTCTCCCTGAACCGCTCAACGAGCTTGTCCTTACCATCGCTCTCCATCCCAAGCTCCTTCTTGATCCCTTTCAGCTGCTCCATGAGGTAGTACTCTCGCTGGCGTTTTTGTATCTTGCTCTCCACGTCGCGACTGATCTTTTGCTGAAGCTGAGCATTGATGAGCTCCTTCTTCAGAACCAGCAACGCTTTTTGCAGACGATCCTCGATGGAAGCTGACTCTAGAAGGGATTGGAGGTCGACGGCGTCGCCTGTGGAGACGGCGGCGGCGAAATCTGCGAGACGCTCAGGCTCGTCGAAGACGTTCGAGGTGCTGTGGGACATGGTGAAGCTCGCAACTGCGCAAGAATCGTCAGTACCGCTACCACTTACTAGGCGGGAAAGACTTACTCTGCTCGCGGAAGATCGGCTGCAGCTGCGCCAAATCCTTGAACGCCGAGATGAGCTCGCTCATCAACGCTCGGATCATCTGCGAGTCCTTCCGATACGGATCGAGTTTGAAGTTCGACACATTGGTGAGGGAGACTTCGGGAAGTAGCCCGTATAGGAATCCGACCTGGGACATGGGTCGACTCTGCTCAGGCGGTATAAGCGATCCTAAAGCTTGTCAGATCATACCGCTGGTTGCCTGCGGATACCCACCTGGCCGTGTCGTCTCCGCATCTGCCCCGGACATCCTTCCCAGCTCCTCCTTCACGCTAGCGGTGCTCGGCTCATCCTTCTCAAAGCTCGAAACCTCGCTCTCATCCAGCTCGTCCTTGACGACCTCCTCAATGACCCTCGCGATCGGCACCGATTCGGGTCCGAGCGCACTCCTTACCAACTCATCGATCCATATCCGTCGGTGTGGGTACAGCACCACCGTCAACGCCTTCTGCCCCGCATCCTCCTTCTCGCCTTTCTTCTTGTGCGATGACTCGAAGGAGCTGGTGATCTGCGCGAATACGCCGACCGGGTGAACCTGATCGAGCGAGGTAATGACATCGGCGTCCGACTCTGCATCTTTGAAGAGGAACGCTCCGATGTAGGGTTGTCCGTGTGCTAGTAGTTCTCGTATGGCCTTGATGACAGGCGGGGAGGTGATTGTGACGGCTTTGTAGAAGGTTGGGAATAGTGGTCGATGGGTAATAGGGAGAGCGAGTACTTGAGGGTAAACATCGGGTATGGAGACTTTGGCGATTTCTCGACCAATACTGCTCGGCGGAGGGTCGGGAGGAGACGAGTCCGATGGTGAAGATGGCGAAGAGGGAGCGCTAGACGAAGGCGGAGCTGAGGATGAAGAGGAAGACGAAGCTTTGACGGTCGATGATGATTCCTGAGCTTTCTGGGCTAGGGCCTTCGCTCTCTCCTCAGCTGCTCTGGATGATTCGGCCTCCTGATCTCGCTCCTCGGGCTCTTCTGATTCCTGCTGTCCGTCGGTGGGCTGCTTCACCTCTTCGCCAGCAGAATTGACCCATCGCTTGTCCTTGAGCGATCTCGATGTGGTATGTAAGCTTCGGGAGGAATTCCTGGAACCAGCTCCCAGAGGACTCAAGGCTACCGAGCTCTCCAATATCCGCCTTGGTGAGGAGACAGCGGTGGACGATAGCGATGGGGTGCTCACGAGACTGGTCGGCCGACATCGCCGTCGGGCTACAGATCGAACCGTAGCTCGAAGGGGCAACATGGGAGGAAGAGTGTGACAATTGAGTGAATGACGGTCCGTCCAATGCTGCTCTTTGCGCCGTGATGATATAACCTCAAGGAGTCGATTTGAAAACGCAAAAGATGGTTTATAATGCGGGAGGGAAACATCCAAAGTGGAGGGTGCAATCGCAAAAATCAAGTGGCGATGTTGTCGGCTCGATTAGATAGATGCGATTGATGTCGGTCGATTCCGTAGATATGCATGCATGCGCGAGACCACAGCATTTCATTGTCTTGCCATCAGCTTATCTACAAATACCGCACGCCATGTTCCATTCGTCCCAGATTGACAGAGGCTGTCCATTCATCCCTCCCCCCTCAATTCTTCTTGATCACCCGGCCGGCCCTCTAAATCCCGCGTCTCAGCTGGCTGCCTGTATGTTCAAAGGTCTCCGCTCACCTCGAGCCCCCTTTTTTCTCGGTAAGAGCACCGCAGAGTACCTCGTCACCCCCTCATAGGTGGAGCCCATCCTGATCGCGGCGGTTGCTCCCCACATTTAGCGAGTTGGCATCCCAGTTGCATCGTCGTAAGCCTAGACCACCGGAGCTTGTCGAGTCCATGCAGGAGTGTACCTGTCGCATGTGTCTGGACATGAGTCTCTTACTCGATGTACAACGGAAGATGGTCCGGACCTGGAAAGCAAGGAGAACGATGACGGCCGCTATCTCGATCAAAATAATTGATTCAAAGCGCTTGCCAGACCGATCTGCCCAGCGAACGTATATCATGCGATGGGACTTCTGGTGCGTCCGGACCAAGAGGACCGGTGAAGATAGCATAGATCAGGAAGTTCTGAGCAGACATCTGTCAGTCGCATCAGGAGAGCCATAGGGGTATTGAATACGCACTGGGCTCTGCCGGACCTCCTCGTAGGCTGCAAGGACATCGTCATAACTCGACTACGACTGAGGGATGTCTTTTAGCAGCTCAAGATTGGCTCGGACTCCATCCCATATAGCTTGCGCATGTAGACTCGGCTAAGTCCGTCCAATAGTGAGCGCGGTTATTGGAAAGGCGTGAAGGATCCACGACGACTGGTTTGAGCTCTACGCGGTCGGATCGCAGGACTTTTGAACGGGAAAACGAAATTGAAGTCGTAATCTTTCGTTGGGGTGAGTGCGGGGGAAGGGTTGTAAGTTGTTAAGAAAGGCTGGCATCGGTTCATCGACGGTTTGACTTTTCCACCGCATGATTTTAGCCAAGGGATCCTGAAAGTAGTTCGACTCGAGACGAAGTCTAGTGAAGAGGAACAGCCAGAGCTACGAACAAAGATCGACAACGATAGGAAAAATATGCCATCGCCGACAGCCCGAGATGGCAGCATTATTCCTGCTCCTATGAAGAGTACGAAATTCTGCAGCTTCAGCGGCGTGCCATGAGCCCATCCATATGCTCCCTGATCCCACTCTCCCACTCTTCCCAAATCACCGACCCGATCCACGTATCTCTACCCATCAGCTCCTCCTTCTCCCCTTTCCTGCCCTCTATCGCACGGCACGGAACATCAGATTGATTTGCTGAAATTCATAGAGCCACTCACTGCGAGCCCCTTCCCTCCCCTTCGCAAGCACCCGCTGCGCTCGGAGATTCCCCTCATGCACGTACCCCAACCTCTTAGCCGCAGGTTGTGATTTCATATTGAGCGAATTGGTCTGCCATTGGCACCGTCGTAATCCCAGGCCGCCTTGAGACGGGTCGTCCAGGAAGCGATGCATGAGCGTCCCCGCGGCGTGGGTCAAGACATGGGTCCGCTTCGTCGTCCACCCATGAGCACACAAACATAGCTTGTGGAGGGCGAGGAGATACCTGGAACTTTGGCAGGATGATGATCCACCCGGGCTCGGCGACGAGATCCTCCTCTGAGGCATTATTCATCCCCATCACACCGGCGAACTCGTACTCGCTCGTCTCGGTCGGTACGGGATCGGGACCGGTCGGGCCAGTGTAGATTGCATGGTACAGAAAGTTCTACATGCCGATCAGCCAAAACTTGATCCTAGAATTCGAGCCAAGGCATGTGTGAATACCCACTGGATTGCGGTGGAATGTCTTCTCGTGCCAGACTAGGATGTCCTCGAGCGAATCGAGGCTCGCTAGCCAGCGAGTGATCTCTGGTCGGTGGTCTTTGATACCTCCCCATAGCGATTGTGCATGCAGAGAGGGCTGAAGGGGTGGCCCTATATCAGTGTGGGAATTACCTTTAGATGGTGACGGGAAAGAGCTCACGACAAAGGGCCGAAGCTCTACTCGGTTGGACCTGATGTTTTTGAAAACGGGAAAGACAAAGTTGAAATCGTACTGTTCAGGCGGTGTATGCAGATGGATGTCACTCGGAATGTCAGGGATCGACGGCGAGTAGGTATTGACGAACTTTGACGCCATTGTGCGTTGTCAACGTTTCAATTGAGACTATATCTGCTTGACTCATTTTTTAGGCTGGAGCTTTGAAGCACCGCCATTCGATGCGCAGAGACCACATTCCCTAGTCCGCATCATGTTATCCTTGCAGCAGAGCCCCCTTCCGCCATCGCTCAACACACCCCTTCTCCATCACCCATTCGTCTCACTATACCTCGTCCTGCTTCGTCTCAAGCCGCTACCAGGCCTGCCAATCGGCGTCGGATGGCCAAAAGGGCTACTGAGGACCTGATTGAGGCCGTTGCTGGTCCGCGGGACTGGTTCAACGACGCAACCCGCGGACCTTCCTTCGTCTCTCTCTCTCCTTATCGATTGGCTAGGCTCAGGGAAAAACTTTGAAGCCTTCAAGTTTGGTGTGAAGGGCAAGAGACAATTCCAGGTGGCCAAGGAGTTTTAGGCGTGGATGCGCGAGCGTCATTGTCCCTCTCCGCGGACTTACAAGGCTATTCACAGGAAGGTACGTCTCTATCCCTTCCTCTGCTTGTCTTCCGATTGATTTTCTCTAGATCAATTACATGTGGGACGGCTTGGAAGGTAGCCCCAGACTGGAAGGAGGGTACTGGTAACGGCCACGGGCAGAGGATCATCGATAATGCCCCTGACAGCGCCAACGAAGACGCTGAGGCCGATGTCATGGGTGCGCACTCGTCGTCATGCTCTGGTCGCTACTCAAGTCTTCTCTAGCTGAAGTCTACCGAAGATGTCCTGAATGGGATGCTTTAGACCCTATCTTTCGCAACAAGGACGGCGGCACAGCTTCCTTAAGGGCGGACTCGAGTCAATGCTACAACCCAACCCTTGCCGCCTTGCTCAATACCCAGCGCATTCATGCTTCCCCTGCAGCTTCCACGCACACCGCATCGGTTGGACGGCGTGCTCATAGACTGTCTGCAAGCCCATCTCCAACGGCATCCGAGCTAGAGGACAGGGAAGAGGAGATGATCGATGTTGAGGCTCGAATGCCAACCCCAGCACTCAATGCATCGGCCTCGGCCGGACTCAACACTCTTTCTATCTCTGACAGGCTTCAGAGTGCGTCGCTACGGTGTAAATGAGGCTGCAGCTGATGGACAGATTGTCAGATACTTACGTGAAGGATGCAAGCAGTGCTGATGAGTCGGTTTCCATGTCTGGCAGCGACTTTATTGGCAGCGAACAAGCTTGGAGGGAGGAGAAGGAGGCGGACATGAAGCAGCAGGCGCGCTACAGGGAGGAGCTACTGCAAGTGAAGAAGAGGAAGGCGGAGACTGCCAGCTTTGGGGAGAAAATGGGTGCTGCGGACATGTTGAGAACAGACGATCCAAGCTTGTCTTGGGCTGAGGCGTTGAGGAAGGCTGCGGAGCTGATGGACAGCATATGAGAGCAGTGCGTACATTGCCGTACAACATCCGTTGGTCGACATTGACCTCGTCTTCCTCTAGCTCTAGCATTTCATCCACCAACCTCGCCCTTTGCCGATGCGACTCCATGATGTCTACTTTGTCTTGCCGCTTGATACAACGCCTCCTTCGTATCCTAGCCTCCATCTGCATGATCTTCTCAACCTCTTCCTCACTCAAGACGCCAAGCCATGTGGATATCAGGATGTTATGGGGGATGCAAGCCGCTTGGATGAACCCATGAGCTCGAGCTTCGTCTTTGAGCGACTTGACTTTCAAGCGGAGGTAGCGGAGGCTAGACCAGCGAGCTTTAAGTATGCCAAATGCTTGCTCGATCTTGACGCGCGGTGTAGCTGCGTTACTATTCTAATAGGCCTACAAGATCACCGCGCTCAAATCGAGCTTGTACTCATCGGTCTCCCCTGCAGGTCTACCTCTCCCCTTAGACGAGTAAACAGCGATGATGTGGCGTGTACAGGTGAAGCCTGAGTCTCCTAGGACGTAAAGTAATTGTCTGGATCGGTATGGAGTCGCATTGACCTCTGAACACGCTTGTCGCTGGCGGATGCGCTGAAGCCCCAACGCAGGTAGCAAATACGCTTCATATCTTCCACACCGGCTACAATGTTGAAGCCGTAGCGTTCCTTGCGACTGTGGAAGGATCCAGCCGTCTTTGTAGGCCGAGTGGGAGTATGTTCGAGGTTGACATGGGAGCCATCTATGAAACCGACGCAGTTGGGTAGCGCATGACGAGACTTGATGGGGCGTTTGAGGTCGTAGCGCTCGTTGACCATAGGCCAGCAAACGTGGGAAGACAGACGTCGGATGATGGCTTGGATACAGTCATCGGTCCAACGTTCAACGGTCCCAGCTACTTCCAAAATCAGCAGGGCGCATAGCGGAAGGAAAACGAACCTGAGACGCCGAAATAGGCGCGAAACAGCGCGTACCTCGTGCCCACGGGCTAGGCGATAGATGAACAGAGCTAGCTGATCCTTTGCAATGGTTTGTTTCCTCTTGGATTGAGCTTGGGAGTTGATATCGTGGCCAAAGCGTTGAACAAGTCGAAGGAATTCATGCTGGCTCCTGCGGAAGGGGGATTTGAACTTGCGCGAGGATGAGGACAGCAGGCATTCAACGCTGGATGCGTAGCGAGCCTTTTGGGACATCTTGGGACGCTTCCTATACCGACAAAGGGCGAATTGCGACGAAGACAGAGTTGGAAATTGATGAGACGGCGGGTCGACTTTGTGCGTGGTGCGAAGGCAAGTTTGGCTAGTTGGGATTCGATTGTTTTCAGCGCACGTTGTCGATGTGATAGTGTAGGCATCCTGTACAAATTATGAGGCTTGATTTAGCTATGTTGATGGAGTAATGGGGATGTAAAGGACATAGCAGACGAAGTGGTGTATGAGAAGATGGAGCTAGCGGAAGCAAATCTTGGTGCCGAGCCCCGCATTTGCCTGGTGTGTTCATTACTACGAAATATACAACTCATCAAATGAATAACCCCGTTTGCATCGTCGAGTGCATTAAGGCCAACCTACGGCATATATACCTCTCGGTCCTTGTGACATCACATGAAGTCGCGTCACGTAAACAGTGTCCGTCTACTTACAATCTCGCACGAACGTCTATTCCGAGCGGCGGCGAAGCATCAAGCGATCCCTCATCTCCTTGCCCCTTTTCTCCCTCTCGTCGCGGTCCTTGGAGTCCTCCATCTCGCTGTCAAATACCACCACGTCACCCTCCTCCTCGTCCGTATCGTGCTCCACACCATTCTTTACCACCTTGACGGGTGCAGGGGTGCACGTGATGATAGGTACGCTAAGGGTCGGACTAGCGGTGGAGGTCGAGCGGAATGAGCGCACACTGCCGGTTGGCGAGGCGGGAGAAGTGGACAGAGGAGAGCTGCGAGAAGGTGGAATCGCGACAGTGAGGTTGAACCGCGAATCGGTAGGGGAAGCCGTAGCCGCCCTGAAGGAGAAGCTGGCGCGAGTCGGGGTGACCGTTGCAGTTGGGCGGGGAAGAGAGGGGCGGATTGTCAAGGATGGCGGATTGATTCTGAGCATCGGCTTGACGTCATTCGCGACAGATGACACCTTCGGAGTGGCAACAGATCCAAGCGAGACCGGCCTCGCGCCGGCGAGACGCCCATTCGTCCTCTGACGCAAGAACGGGGCGAGGCGACTCTCTTTCATGGACGGGCTGGGCGGCGTCGGCGGGCGACGACTGGGGATGCTCTGAAGGCTAATGCGAGCCTCAGTCCTTGTCTTCTCGTCGGTCGGGGTCTTGAGGATTTCGATGGAGTCTTCACTAGCCGTGCGAGTGGTAGGCTCGGCTCGCGGCAGGGGAACAGCACCGACGGATGCCCCAAGACCGTGGGTCCTCGACATCTTCGCCTGAATCTGCTTGAGGCTCGGCGGTGTCGGCTTGTGACGGGAAGAGACCTTGACCTTGACCTGCGAGCGCAGCAGCTGGGACGGGGAGTTGCCGATGTGGGGTGATCTGACGTCGGATTTGGCACGCTGGTGCTGCTTGGTCGCGGCAGAAAGGTCATGCGACTGTGCCGAGAATTCTCGCGCCGAAAGGCGAGGCACAAATTCTGGTGGCGGAAGAGATTGATTCAAGGTCGAGAAGGTGGAGCTCACGGGAGAAGGTTCGGCGGAACGGGTATACAATGGGAGCTGCTTGGAGAAGTTGAGTGACGGAGGCGAGGCGCGCCATGAAGTGGCAGCCAGAGACGCGGCGATGGACGAGTTGGCAGGCAGGATGAAATTGTAGCCTGCGGGAGAGATGGGTGGGCTCGGAGGCAAAGGAGAATCGGTGACGACTGGCAAGGCTGAAGGCTGTCAGTGCAAGCTGGACGATTTTTGGGGTCTGCACTCACCTTTCTCCCGCTCCTTTCGCTCCTTGGCGCGCTCCGCCATATCCCACAACGGCCTACCCCTCTTCGCCATACTGTGTGTGGCATGGTTTTCGCTCGAAGCCACACGCCAATCGCCTTCATTGCCTTCACAAACCCACGAGTCACTTCTTAAATTGATCTCGCGTGGCTGTGGCGTCATGGTCATTGACGTCCCGAAAGATGGCGAGTTCGGATCCGGCTGAAGCGCAGCCTCTGCCACGGAGAAAGCTAGGAGGCGAAGAGGGGTCGGGTCGGGCGATGAAGGAGTATAAGCAGGGCAGGCAGGAGGGGGCAGGAACATAGTTTGAGCCATGTTGTCGATGATCGCGTGTGTTGAGTCGTTATCGAGTCCAGCTCGTTGGTCAGGTTACCGGAACCTCGTTATGCTGATGATGACTATTGGTGGCCGAAACAAGAATGTGAGTGTCGAGCTGAAACGATAGGTGTGAATGAGGAGTAATCCTTTGAATCCATCCGAGGGCGCAACCGTCAAGGTGCGCGATGAAAGGAAGGTTGAGTGAAGGATTGAAAGATTGATGATGTTCGTTGGCACTACGGGCTGCCAGGTCAGTTCAGCTCATCTTGGCGCCAGCGATCAGGAGCAGTGGGAGTAAAGGTGCAGGTGATGCGAAGAGGGGTGATAGAGGTGTGCGACCAGAGGGATGAATTAGTTGATAAGCGCTCCTGACGCGCTCCTTTGTTGGAGGGGATGATTCTGCTCCAATCAAGGGGCAGCGTGAAACGGATGACATTCCACACTGATCACCAAGACTTGATCAGAGGTACGTCCTCAAAAGCCAAGATTGCGCAGAGGGGAGGAGGATTTCTTTACCAACATTCCACAATCTCCTTACCGGGTCCACATGGAGGCACACTTGATTCCGGGAGACCCAGCAAATGGGACCCAAACTCACCAGGAAGGATGAAGTCAAAAGAGGACACCAGGTCCAAGAGTCGTGATCTGCCGCAAGCCAATCCCCGTCCCTCCCTTCACCTATATACTTGCTCGGACGCTCGCGGTTGATGAACTGGTCGAGGTACTGGAGGTCGAGTGTCTCGTACCGATGATTGCGCACTCTGTGGGAGACTTTTGAAGGTGTTTCGTGGACTATGGTGCGTTGGACTTCAAGGAGTTCGATATCCTAGTTGTCCTTGTGCTTTGGGGTCTTGGTGCGTGGACGATGTTTACCGAAGAATAATGCAGATCTCGACGTGATTGGCGTTGTAGTCGTGTCGGTCTTGACTTGAGTGAAGAAACAGAAAGATGTAACAATACAATGAATGTGAATGAGCTATGATGCGAATGCAATGTCCTCGTGACCCGCTCGAGGAGATGCTGGAGACGAAGAGATGACTACGTAATGAAAGGAGAGGAAGAGGATCGGCGAGCCAATCACTCAACCTTGAAGTGTAAAGACACTACCAGATCTGGACTCACGACTTCCTCAGCGAGTTATTAAATACCATTGACCAGCCCTGGCCGTGCTGTCCTTCGCGCCCAAATACAAACCTGACGTCGCGATTGGACGAAAACGGAACATCGTGCCTGGTCCGTCCCAAAGGTAGCGGCTAGTTTAACGGGTTCTAATTTGGGGGGCTTGGCCAGTAAGATGTGTTTGTTGCTGAATCGAAGGCGAAAACGAGGGAGTTTATGAGGCGAGTTAACTTCTGGCAACATGCTTTATGACGAGGCCAGGTGGCAAGACGGGTACGTCACTCGATGAGTCCTTCCCGGCTGTCTATCCGGTTCTGCCCTCGTCAGTCTCGATGCTTTTAATGTGCCGCCGATTTGGTATCTTCTGCCCAGGTTCCCCAAGGTGGTGTTGCATTGCTCAACTGCTCAAGCTCACGGTCTGGGACGTGTGGGGGTGGAGCCAAGACGAGCTGTGCGAGAGAGACGTGACCGGATCTCGGCGTGAGACTCTGTGATGGGCATCCATCCAAGGAGATAGAGACACCGGCACGCACATTTTTACGTCACAGGCCCAATCGGGACACCGGAATTTCCGGCGATCAAATCAAATTCATCAAATTCGTTTCAAGGTGGAAGTGCACGGCCGGAAAGATGTATTGATCTCAAGCGATCACTGGTTCTCTCGTACGAAAGACATGCCCACCAGCTTTCTCCAGACATTCGTCAACGAAGATAATCGTTCGTCATGGGCGATAGACTGTCCACCTGTGATCTGCGGGAGAAATCGATTGTAGACGATCAAAGCTTTGTCCCGGCAGATCTTGCCACTTTCTCGATGAGCTCGAATGTGAAACCTCGACTGGACGATAGTCATACCGCCCCTGCGAGTACCCAGACAGCCCCAGATAGTAAGTAAGAGCCATGATTGTATCGGCCGTCGCTGATCTCGGCACCTCCTTCAGCCAATCTTTTGAAGGGTCTAGGCTGGCTTGACCGTTTCCTTGTTATCTTGGTCTTGGGTGCGATGATCCTCGGCGTCATCATTGGTGGGCACGAGATCTCCATCATGACTTGCCTTGCCTGCCTAGCTGATAAAGTTCTCAAGGGAAATTTGGACATAACGTGAACGCCGTCCTTACCGGCTCCACACTCCAAGGAGTATCCATTCGTGAGCTTGTTGTCGCTCTCGGCCACTTCTGAATGATCTGACGCGCCCTCAGCCATCGTGATCGGTCTTCTGGTCATGATGTGGCCCATCTTGACAAAGGGTATGCAATCGGCTGTCTGGCCGGTTGACTGACATCCGAAACAGTCCAATACGAACGTATACCCAAAATGGGATCGACATCACACCTTTGGCGACAAGTGGTCATGTCGCTGATCCTCAATTGGATCATCGGTCCCTTTGTGAGTGGCTACTATTTGCCCCGGCATGGACGAATGCTCATCGCTTCTCCTCCTCAGATAATGCTTGGGGTAGCTTGGGCCACACTCCCGGACTTGCCTACGTACCGTACCGGAGTGATCATGGTCGGCCTCGCACGGTAAGCATCTCGATTGCAATCTCCCAAAGACTTCGTCGATTGGCGGTTCTCTTTTCAGGTGTATCGCCATGGTGATGATCTGGAACACTCTCGCTCACGGGGACGTCGACTATTGTGCCATCATCGTCATCATCAACTCCGTGCTCCAGATCATCGTCTATTCACCAATGTCCTTGTTCTTCATCAACGTCATCTCCGGCGAGACCGCTCTCCGCTTAGAGTACGGTAAGACCGCTCTAGCCGTCATCATATACCTCGGAATACCACTCGCTGCCGGTGTCGTCACCCGAGCCCTTGGCCTATGGCTGTTGGGTAGAGATCGATTTCAAACCAAATTCCTTCCCTATTTCGGCCCGCTCGCATTGGTTGGCCTTCTGTACACGTGAGCCTTGCATCCGATTTGAGTGACAGAAGGCCGTGAGCTGACAGTGCAACGATCTTTGGGCGTTCCCGTTCCGCCACCAGCATCATCCTCATCTTCGCTGAACAAGCCACACGGATCCTCGACAACATCGGCTCCGTCTTCCGTGTATTTGTCCCCATGATCCTCTACTTCCTCATCATGTGGACCGGCGCCTTCTTCCTCGTGTATAGACTTTCCCGCAGGAAAGGAGGAAGCAAGAAGTATGGATACAAGATGGCGGTGGTTCAGAGTTTCACAGCGGGTTCAAACAAGTAAGTCGTAACGGAACTCGTCTGTATGTCAGCTGAGGCTTGCGACCATCAGTTTTGAGCTTGCGATCGCCGTCACGATCGCGGTATATGGGGTGGAGTCTGATCAAGCGTTGGCAGCGACCATCGGGCCGCTGGTCGAGGTGCCAGTCCTTCTCAGCCTGACTTATTTAGCATTGTATCTCGAGCGCAAGCTGGACTGGACGGAGGAGCGAAGGTAGACAAGGAGAGGGAAGTAGGTGACATCAACTCGTTAGCCTGTGCAGTTCGATCTTGATGGTCCCTTTAAATCGACCTTGACCTTCCACTTTTACTCCTGTCCTCTCATCCTGCACGCCTCGAACAGGCTAGAAGGCAGTGAACCATTTGTGGATCTCTTATCATGCTGTGTCAATCGCAATCTACGACACCGAAACAACACTCCGTCTCGTCGAATCCCGCTTCCTTCATACCAGCTGCACTGCTAACAATCGAGCCTTGCTCGTCCGAAGGCAACAGTGGGTGATCCTGAGGCTCAAATTGCGGAGGTGTAGACCGCTCCGGCGGCGAAGGTGTCGGTGACCTGTACTCGGGAGGAGAGGTGCAGGTAAAAAGTCCACCGCAACATATCCGGTCGACCGATGGCGTTCTGGATGTTTTGTCTGTCGTGGGGATCGGACCAAAAGAGGAAGGAAGCGATGATGTCGGAAGGAAAGCAATTGGAGCTTTTAGCAGGGAGGGGGAAGCATGGGATGACCGGCTGGGCGGGTGCGTGGGAGAGGCATCGGAGAGGTGAGCTGTGCTGGCGGAACGATGACTCAGGAATGAAGCGGATCCGGCAGGTTCTGGTCGGAGCGACGATGTCGCCAGTCGGGACGATTCGCGTAAATTCGTCAAGCCGCAGTGATGATGAGAGGAAGACATGGTCATAGTCCTTCTTTGGTCGAGTGTGGTTCCCACATCATCCTGAAGGTCCCCGAGACGATGCAAAGCGCTCTCGAGGTCTTGCTGCACTGCTGAGAGCATTATTCTATGCGATTTGGTGGGCGAGGGAGGCTTTCGGCGTTCGGCAAGTAATTGGGCAATCTCGTCGCGCAAAATATCATTCTCGGCGACAAGACGGGCGTTATCCTCTTCGAGCTGGTTCTACATAGCCGACGGGAGTCGAGAGGCGTAGATCGTGAAGTGACGGTAAAGGATCACAAGCGAATTGGTAATCAGCATCAGGTCCGATCCCCAAATGTCTCCGACCGACGCAAGCTCACGATCTTAGCCGCCTTCCTCGCCCGGTAGTCCCGCTGATGGATCAAAGCCTTTGTTGGCGGTAGGTTCAGATCGAGAGAACGCCCCCGGACCATCGTCGCTGCTGGTTCGCAGATACTGACTTGAGTAACGAGTCCCTTCAAGGGATGGAAGCTCGGGGCAGTAGAGAGACGCGAGATCAGGCTGAACGCAGAAGACTCACTGCATCTGGTTAGAAGGGAGGCGTTTACAAGTACTGTGTTTTTTCCGCACGACCTCCACCTTTCTAGTCCACGTCACGTCATTTTCTCTATCTCCCAACCGCGAAATCTGCTCAACGAAGAATATCTCGATAAAAATGGGAAGGTCACAACATTCATCGCCACTCTGACCGCGCGATTGCATGACAAGTAATCGCCACCATGTCCGAACTCCCTTTGCACCTCCCGACCCTCTCCCTCCTCATCTCAAATATGCACTGCCCATCATGCTGCGAAGCCATCACTCAGCTTCTCTCATCCCTTCCCTCCGTTCAAAATCTGTCCATATCGCTCCTCCTACGAACTATCACCTTTTCGGTAGACTCTTCGATCCAGATCCTCCTCGCGAAACTACGTCAAATGTCCTTGCGAGCTTGAGGTCGAAAGGGTACAACCTTGTGATGGTGTCCGGGGAACGAGGAGACAGCACGTGCGGTTGGGCGGATGGTGGGAATTGGCGAGGAGGATGTGAGGGCGGGCGTGGGACCTGAGGGGAAGGCAGAAGTGATTCGAGAGCTGCAGGCGTCAGGCGGGAGTCGCCGAGATGATGTGGAGAGGCGATGGTGGATCTGATGCTGCGCAGACGGTCTCAATGACTCCGTCGCTTTCGCGGCCGCAGACGTGTCCGTCGCGATGGGCCATGGCTCGCAAGCGACCCTCCCGTCTGCCTGTATATCTGCTCGTTCTCGACGGCTGCCTGCGGGAGCTGACGAGATTTCCTAGACTTTGTACTCCTCAACTCCTGTCTCGATTCACTCCTCTCCCTTCTGAATATCTCAAAGAAGGTTTACAATCGCCAACGCCTGAACCTCCTTTGGGCGGTGCTCTTCAACGTCGTCTGCCTCCCATTCGCTGCTGGCATCTTCTACCCAGCTCACGGGATCCGACTCTCACCCGTCTGGAGCGCCGTGCTCATGGCGCTGAGTAGCGTTAGTGTTGTCTGTAGCAGTCTGGCTTTACGATGGGGATGGTAGCAATGCACGATGCATGAAGTCAAGATCGATTGTATTGCTGCACCGCGCAAAACCGCCAGTACATCAGGCGGTAAGCTTGGCATTGAGCCGCCGAAGCTCTTGCGGGGTGAAGTGCAGGATGACGGAGAGGACCCGGACCAGGTTCGGCCGCATCTCTTTATGTTCCAGGAATTGGAGGATGACGTTCCGGAGATACTGTACCTCCATCAGCGATCCCAACGGATCTCGAGTGAAACATACTTACCTCCAAGTTGACCTCCTCCTCCTCCTTATCTTTCACACTCGAAGCCGGACTACTCCGACCCGTCCCCGTCCGCATACTCAGACTCTCCGCCGCACTCTCTAAACTCCGTCGAATCTCCCTCGTAGGTGTAGCAGGCTCAGTCATTGTCATCGGAGTAGTGATCCCCGATCTGGACGGACCAGCCCCGGGACTGGTAGTGGACCAGTATCCGACGCCAGGATTCCGTTGCCGTTCCATCAGCTGGACGGAGGATTGGACTTTTCGCAACTCGTCTCGAAGGGTTTTGTTGCTCGATCGGAGTTGTTTGGTATGGGATTTCGAGTCTTCCAACTGGATTTGAAGGGTTGAGATCTGCACGTGTAAGGAAGAGAGCTCATCTCTTGCCGCTCGCTGCGACTCATATCAGAGGCTTCACTTGACGTAACGTATAGTCGACACTCACTTCTGCTTCGGCAGCAACCGATACATCCCCCTTGGCCGCTTCGAGCTGCGCCCGCAAAGCCTTCCTATCCTTCTCCACGCCGAGCCTTGCCTCTTCCTGTCCCTCTATCAGACTTTCCTTCTCCCTCCTGGACCTCAAGCTCTCAGTGTACTCGCTTTCCTTCTCCGCGATTGTTCTCCGCAGCCTCTCCTGTTCCCTCACTCGTTCTTGTAGCTTCGTAGCCCATTCCTCCTCAGCCTCATTCCGCTCCTTCTCCAAGCTTCGGATCTTGTACCGAAGGTCGGAAAGCTTGGTTTCGAATCGAGCTTCCGCTTCGGCGAGTAGACGCTGCACCTCAGCCGCGGATGTATTGTTGGAGTAGCTACTTGTCCGAGCTGGCGAAGGAGAAGGAGTGCCTCGACCGCCGTCCGTAAGACCGAATCCTAAGGATGTCCGACCGCGATCTTTAGGCCGAGAGCTAGACGCGCTGTCTTCGAGCATCGCACACCGATCCGTGGCCTCTCGAAGCTGATACTCCAGCTCCTTCGTCCGGTTTCGCATCACCTCCATCTCCGCTCGACTCGTCTCAACTTCAGCCTGTCGAGATTGAAGCACCTCGAACTGGTCCGCCTTGTGGAGGTTGAGCTCTTTCACGATCGCCTCCAGTCCGTTGACCTTTGTGATTCTTCCAGACATCTCCTTCGCATGAGTAGCCTGAAAGAAAGAAGGACATCAGCTTGCACCCCCATTCGAAACAGCAATCTCACCTTGGTAGTGATCATCTCCAGCTCCCAAGCCGCTTTCCTCGCCCCCAGATCCTTCTCAAACCTCTCCTTCGCGCCCGCGACCTCCCTCTCGAACCCTTTTCGCAACGCATTCACCTCCCTCTCCCTCTCCGCCTTCACCCTCTCCGTCTCCTCACCCGCCCGACTCCGCTCCGCTCGCTCCTCCGCTCGATCCTTCTCCGCCTTGACCAGCTTCATTCGCACCGTCTTGAGCAGTGAGATTGCCTTTGTCCGCTTCTCCTCTTCCTCCTTCGCCTGAGTCTGCGCTTTGGTGAGGTCCGCGCGGAGCTGTTCAGCTGCGAGCAGGTCTGCAGCCTGGGATACGAGATTACCTTCCACCGTTGCGAGCTGAGAGCAGAGTTTCGAAATGAGGTCGCCTTGAGAAGTGCCCTCCATCCGGTGCGTGTCCCGAAGCTCCCCCATACGTGAGTCCTGCACTGCGTATCTTCAGCTCCGTCTACGTATACAATGCATAAGCACTTACGGTTGATCTTGTCCTGTAGCCGCTTCATCTCATCCGTGATCATGTCGACCTTTCCATTCATCATCCGCACCCATCCCTCCAGCGCTTCGTGGTCCTGAATGCCGCCTTCAAGTGGTGTAAGCTCCTTCAGGACCTTGTTGGCATCGTGTTTCTGCTTGAGAAGGACGGTGAATCGTTGGGAGAGGTCTACATTCCAGTCAGTCATCCGAGTGCAAAATGCAACAAAGGCCAGACGCACCCTCGTATCGCCGTTCCGCCGCTGCGAGCTTCTGCTCCGCCTGGCCATCTATCTCCGGAGGTCTGCCATTCTCCACAGGACTTGAGACTTCCTCTGACCCATTCGCTTCCTCTTCCTCTTTCACGGGAGGCTCAGGTGAAGCCTCCACATCCACACCTTGGACCACCAGTCCAACTGCGTCTAAGGTTATTTCCGCAACCGGTGTAGGCGATTGCAGCCCGAGCGCTGGAGGGTCCGCATTCTCATGTGAGTCCAGGAGAGGGGACGCACCAAGAGGATCGGAATAAGTGGCGAAAGAGGCGGACAGAAGGGGCGAGGGTGAGAGGGACGGCGACGGTGGTAATGGAAATGTCGCAGGATCTGATGGATCAGGTGTCGGTCCGGCTCGGGGAGCTGGCGATCTAGGAGAGCGAGAGACGAGATTAACATGCGTCGGAGCTGGTGAGCGACGTTGTTGAGGTGTAGCGGTCATGGACGACGGGTCTGATCCGAGCTCGAAATTGGATGGGTTGAGGAATCTAGCTGGTGCGGGTGAAGTCGGTCTGGACCCGGAAGCCTGTGCTGTCGTTGCCGTTGGGGTCGAGGGGATATCCTTCAGCTCCTGTAATCCAGCAGGCTGCATGACTGATGCTGAGGGTCGATGTCCGTCGACTGACGGTCGTCCACCGAAACTGAAGCTCTTTCTCAGCCCCGACAAGGCGTTCTCGGCTAACGCGCTCGTGGAAGCGACATAATGACCACTCATCGTCCGCGTCGGTGAATCTGGTTGAGCGCTGTCAAGATTATTCGCAAACGTAGGGGAAGTCGAAATCGTGGGAAATGAGGAAGGAGGTACACTCAGCGCCAAAGGACGTGAGGGTCCATCTCTTGATGGTTGTCCAATAGCTCGAGCTTGTAGTGCCGTCCCCGCCGCGTCGAGTGTATTGACAGCCGCCTTGAGTCTGTCAGAAAGGCTAACGCTAAACATCGATCCGGACGCCATGGGCGCGACGAGCCGTCCCCCTTGATGGAGAGGAGGGGAGAAGCGATGAAAGCAACGGGGGAGAGAGGGGAGAAATGCTTCCGTTAGCCTCCCGTGTTGTTCGATTCCTCCTTTTCTCATACAGGTCATACCCCAATTCAAAGAAGAAGCTCCTCTCGCCATGGGCTACTGGCAGGCGGCTCTCGTCAAGATGGGCGTCGCTCAGCCGGGGCCCAAGATCACCTCGCATGACCGGGCGGTATTGGAGTGAGCGTCTTGGCTCGCCTCCTACGTCCACGGATCGGTGCTGACTACAATATCGGGACCCAGTCTGAAGCTACAGCGGGATAAGATGAAGCGATACCAGAAGCGAGTGAGCTGAGACGAAGCACCGGAGTTGTAGCCTTCCTGACAGATTCGCCAGGTACAAGTCGTCCTGGATCGAGAGCAGGAGATAGCAAAGGAAGCGTTGCAGGCCGGCAACAAGGTGATTACATCCCTCACTTTTCCTGATGACCTTCGCTGACAGAGTACAGCAACGAGCTCTGACAGCTTTGCGTCAACGGAAATACCAGGAACAGCTCCTCTCCCGAACCGATACCCAGCTGCAAACCCTCCAAGAACTCGTGGGTGTCGAGATCGCACTTCACTTCATATACTGACGAAAAGGACGCATCGTAGGTCAGCTCAATAGAGTTCTCCCAGATACAAGTGACGGTCATGCACGGCCTATCGGTCGGGAACGAGGTGCTCAAGCAGCTTCACGCCGAGATGTCGCTGGACAAGGTGGAGGGACTGATGGATCAAACGAGGGAGGGTGTCGAGCGACAGCGGGTACGTTGCCATTTGAGCAAGAAGGACCCGAACTGTACTGATATAGTATCGCAGGAGGTTGATGAGGCGCTCGCTTCGCAGATGTCGCCGGAGGAGGAGGATGCGGTTCAGGCTGAACTTGCGGAGCTCGAGCGGGAGGCTGCGGTGCGTACGCCGAGATTCTGCAATCAGAACCCAACTGAGCTGGATGCTCTTCTTAGCCCGCAATACCCTCCGTACCCGAGGCTCAACCGATCGAGTTGCCTTCAGCTCCGGTCGAAGGGCCCACACCTGTCGAAGCTGCTCGAGCCGAAGGTGATCCTCTCATGTCAGTATGCGCTCTTGGCTGACTTGGCATTTGCAGCCGAGCCGAGAGCAGCGGTCAAGGAACAACGAGTGGCTTTGGCAGCTTGATTTGGCTGATCGAGCTTCAGGAGCTTTCGTAATGATTGTACTATGCTTCTGTTATCCCGTTGTATGCATCTAGGGACTATGCAGGACCTTGCCAACCTGGATCAGAGGTTCCATATGGCAGAGTGGGCACCTTGCGATCTGCCTGCTCACAAGCAATCCCAAATTTCTGGTCGACCCGACGGATTTCTCCCGGACGCAGAATTTTGCAGCATCCTTGACTCGTTTGAGCAAGCGTGACTCCACACCCAGTATCGGCCTCCCCGAGACATGTCCACCTCAGAGCTCATCCCCCTCTTCCCTTCAGCAACCCATCCAGCCATCCCCATCGCCTCCCAAATCCTATTCACCCTCCGCCACCTCACAGCTCCAGGAAAGGGCAACGACCTGAAACCCGAAGAGCGAGCCGCTCTAGTCGGCATCTCCGCGCTTCTCGGCTGCGAGCGGTCCGTCCTCACCCACCTCACTCATCCAGCTCCTAGCTGATTGGAGTTTGGGAAGAGTTCAGAGCAAAGACCTGATCGAGAAATCCGCCCAGAAAGCAAGCTCCGTCTCCCCGGCACACTTCCGCTCCGCCCTACTCCACGCTCGACGCATACTCGAGACCGTCACCGTCGCCCTCGACTCATCCCCCACCTCATCCCGTCATTCCTCTCGCGCCTCCTCGTCGGTGCAACCGAGCCCCCCGTCGAAGACGCTTCCAGGTGCGACGGTGAGCCCGTTCCAGACGCCGAAGAAGAGGTTCAAGTATAGCTCGGGCGTGGATCTTAGTGGGCTGGTCAGGAGTCCGCTTGGGCATGGGCATGAGCCTGTCCGTGGGAGTCCACTTAAGCAGAGCGTCACGCCTAGTAAGCTACGAGATCGGTTGATCCGGACTGCGGAGGAGATCGACCTGGATGCAGGGGGTTTGGTGGAGGAAGACGAGGGAGAGGGAGAGGATGGAGATGGTGGAGAACAGCAGAAGACGCCGACCAAGAAGGTGAAGTACGCTACACGACCTGGGGTGGATCTCGAGATTGCTGTACCTGGACCCAGTTCTGTACGTTCAGGGGAGAAGAGGAAGAGGGTGGACACGAGCGCTTTCTTCGCGCTTCGGCCCGGCTCGAGGGGAACTCCTACCACCATGGACAAACAGTGGAGCCCGGTAGTAGAGGATGGATTGCCGGAGGTACGGTCTCGCGTGCGGAAGGAGAAAGAGGAGGGAGGGGAGCGGGTCAGGAGGGATAAGGTGGTGGTTCCGAGACGGGATTGGACTTACGCGGAGATTGTATGGGGGAGTAAGGAGGTGGTTGAGGAGAATGAGAAGGTGCTGGATCAGGTACGATGCCTCTCAATGGGATCATAGTGGTCGATGGGAGCTGATGCGACGCAGATCTGGTCGGAACTCCCAGCTTGGCTCGCAGAGCATGATCTCCCTCCTATCTCGGAAACGACCCCGCGCGGCTCGACGCTGCTGGAGGTACTCCTCTCTTCCACGCGATCCGAAGTGACTAGCCTGGACATGGAGATAGACGTCGAGATATGATGCATCCTACCCAACTTTGAAATTCTTGCTCAGTATGCGGTAATCCACCCCATTCTGTCCATCATCAATTCCGGCATCTTCCCACTCATCCTCCTCAGTCATGCGCGTGGGGTCGATCTCGTCCGGCTCGTAACTGTCGCCCGCATCAGCATCCGTCTTGTCCGAGGAAGGTGACGTGCCCGTGCTTGGAGTATAAAGCCATCGCGGTCGTATTGCCTATGCCAGTTTAGGAAAAACCTCCTCAGAGTTCCGCACATACTCTTGAGGCACGTCAGCATCCCCTTGTCCATCCCGCTCGCCCTCCCTATCCGCTCAAACTCGTCCATCAATACCTTACCAAGTCCAAATCCTCGGACAGCAGGAACGAGCTGCAGCTCATAGCTACCCCAAGTCCCTTGCATCAGCCGTACGAACAGGCGATATGTCGAGACGAACCAGTAGATCACCTCCGCATCCCGAGATCCCAGCGTCTCCTCCGTGTCGAATCGGAATGAGCAGTATCCCACGAGCTTACTCCTTTCCTCCAGCTCGGTCTTGGAGTTCACCTGTTCCTTTCCCTTGTCTTTTTCGCGACGATGACTAGGCGGAAACGTACCCGTCTTGGGAGGGGGGAGGATGAGTAGGAAACGCGTGGTGAACTCGCACAGCTCGAGACGCTTGGAGCGTTCGGTATAGCTCATGGAAGACCCACAAGCCCTTCTTGGGGATCAGGATCGAGGCAGGGGGCAGGAGTCTGATGAACCCACAGGTCGGACATGTTGGCGTGGAAGATCTCGTAGATGGCATCTTGCAACCGAGGACTCAGATTCGGAGCGGGGACGAGCGTGAGGAGGTATCTGTGAGCTGAAAGTCAGATCGGAAGTGAAAGTAGATTCAGGACAGACGATGTATCATTGGAGATCTGGATCGTGAGGGGGAGGTGAGGTGCTAGAGCTATTGTCGATGCCTAGGGAAGATTCAGGCAGAAGCGACGAAGAGGAAATCAGAAACGGACCGCGGTTGCAGCTCTGATTTTGGGAGTTGCCATACTCCGACAGCTTACCCATTGGATCAAAATGCTACCACCTAGATCATGAGGCACGAGATGGACTCATTCAGACCTCGTTACACCACCTTTGGAAGCTGTATTACGTAAATTGAATCATGTACTCATGAACTCGGCGGAGCGGTCTCGTCGAGGTGCTCAGATTCCAGCGGACTTTTAAACTCATCCCATGCCTATCAATCTGCCTACTGCTTCACTCATGAAATCTGCTCATCCAAGATGATCAACCTCTCCGCTACTACATGATTCCCCTAATCTACTTTGAAATCCTCAACCCCTCCCCAGGCCGCCAAACCATAATGATGGGCGAGATGAACAATGTTGACCCAGCGTCGAGTCTTACACGGACATGGACAAGAGCGGGAAATTCTCGGAAACGACGATGGCGAAGCTGAGGAGAAGGAGCTCGGCGCATCAGAATTCGTCTGAGAACCTGGGCATCTTTTGCGCTTCCGTGGTAAATCTGACTGAAATCGAGTCGAGTGGATTCATAGTTGACGACAATACAGCAGGCGTGTCGGCGGAATGGATAATTTCCTCACCAACACTTATCTCCTCGGAAGAGAGCTAAACGGTCCGTCATTTGCAGCACACCATTACGTTTCTGGCTGATTTGGCTACATCCAGTTCACCTGTACGTGCGAAGCACGACACAATGGAAGAGCTGGTTTAGAACAGTCATCTTCTACTCGATCAACGGTAAGTTCGACCTCGCTTCATGAGGCCAGCAGCAGAACTGATCGAAGCAGCGCTCGTCCTGCGACCTTCATCAAGCCGGGCAATGCGATCAACGCGAAACGTCCATGAATCCGAATGAGGGGACAAACATCTACCGAAAACCCGACATCGCATCACCGAGTCTCAACCCGCTTTGATGACCTTGCATCGCCCCATGACTTTTCACGACTGAACCGAAATGCGGTCATCCCCCTCATGCAATCTTGTCAATCTATAGTCGACAGCCCCGCCAAGCGATGAATCCTCGACCGAGCTCATTGTCCCCCAAAAGGCCAGTGGGCATCTCACGACTTCACCCGGCGTCGTCGCCAGTGCCAACACACCTCTCCACCAAACGCGCGGGCCTCCTCGGACGGGGAGTAAAAGTTTACATTCGACCTCCGAGAAGCATGAATGTCTACACTCCTCCTCCTGCAGGGTATTCCACACCTACAGGGACGCAGTAGACATTCAAGACTTGTCGGAGATCGGATGTAGGCTTCGACACCTCTTCCTGGGAGGCGCAGCTCGTGCGATATGCTCGTTGGACGCCAAGGCGGTTTTCTAGAAGATCGGAGTACTCGGCCACGAACGCTACTTGACAAATTATTCGTTCAGCTCGCATACGGTCCGACACCGCAATGGCTGGAGAATGGTATCGCATTAGCTTTGGGCGGGATCGTGACACGCGGAGCCGTACACGTTTTCGGATAGAGTCAGGTTGTGCTATGATAGTTTTTGCATATATCTACATGCCTCATCAAACCGCTCGATGCAGTCACTTGCGAGTGGCCGTGAGGAGCAGATGCTATGCTAGAAATGCAAGGAAAGGCTCGTCCAGCGAGCTAGAAAACCGAAGGGAATGAGGACAGGGGATAGGTCAGTATCCGCGGTACTGCGCTGCTTGGGCATATCTGTATAACCATCAGCAAACTGCGTCACAACACAGCTGAATCCCACTCACGGTCCCTCGGAGCCACCCGTTGGCCTGCCGAGGTAGTTCTCCGGCGTCGAGAAGGTGTCATGCGTAGGGTAAACCTGTGCATGCCCATGTCCGCTTCCACTGCCACGGCTGTTCCCGCGCTGAAGGTCGGCATACCCATCATTGATCGGCGCATCTTGAGATGGGTACTCGTGACTAGGCGGGTAACCGTGCTGGTACGTCGCGTCGTATTCGTATTGCTCGGCGTGAGAGTATGGGTCCTGGTTGTACACGTCGGCATTGTATGCACCTTGGCCGGCACCGTTGGCAGCTCCGGCAGTGAAGTCGTGCTCGGGCACTCCGATGACGTGGTTCGGCTCATCCAGCTCGGACATAAACTCTCGGCGCTGGCGGTCCGCGGACGAGTGAGATGTGGTCCGATGAAGCGTCTTCTCGGGGCTGGCAGGAATGGCAGAAATGTTATTTGAAGTATGAGATGGTGAGAAGACTTGGACTTACAAGCCATCATCCATCCCTCCGCCATGAGGAGAAAAGTCAATCGGCTTCATCCTCTCATCAAACCTGTTGCTAGGCTTCAACTTCCACTTCCTGAACGCGGTCCAGCCAGCCGCGGCAAGACCGACGACAGAGGCGACGACGATGATGGCAATGAGAGTCGTCTTGCTGATGCCTGACTTGGATGATGTCGATGAGTTCGAAGCCGCAGAAGCGGAGGCTGATGCCGAGGCGGTGTTTGAGACGGTCGTCACAAGAGCGACGCTCGAATGGGTGATGGTGGTCGTGGATAACGGTGATGATGTTGTCAGGCTGAGCGTTGATGGAGCGATGATCGTGGTTGGAGCGATGATCGTGGTTGGAGCGATGATCGTGGTTGGCGCGACGACAGAGGATGCAGAGACAATGTCGACGATAGAGGTGGTGCTCGCTAGAGAGGTTTGAGCTTGGAACCAATTCCGCCAAGTGCGACTCACGTGTGACCGTAGAGACCACCGCGGTCGAGGTCTGCGAGGAGGTTGTGGAGCTGATCACCACAGAGGACTATCCAATGAAGCGCGAATGAGCAAAAGAGCGCCGAGCTCCGCAGAAAAGCGGCGAGGACGCTGCACCCGAGACACTCTACTCACCGTGCTACTCGTCGAAACCCCCAACGAGCTCGTCGTAGCCGTATCCTTGACTTCAGCCGTATCCTGGACTGAAGTCAAGCTACTAGTGGTGACGACACTGCTGGTCGTCGGCAGCGCGGCATCGCTGTTCAAGGTCTGGCTAGTTGTCCGCTCAGCAGCGAGCGAAGAAGCGCTTGCCGCGGCAGCAGCGGACATCTCAGCGATGGTGTCGTTGGAGTACGCAGCGCCGGCACGCATAATGAGTCCGTCGTCGGCCTTCGGCGCACGAGCATGGTGCCGGCGGCGTGCTGATTGGGCGGGGGAGCTGGCGAGAGCAAGAGGGACGACAAGGAGACTGATGGAGAAGAAAAGCATGATGGAAGGAGCGTGTGGCTGAATGAGAGGTGTCAGTCGGTGAGTACGAGCTTAAGGCCGACCGGGCGGTAGGTTGTGCTGGCCAACTCGATTGATAAAAGAATGAAAACCCTACGGGGGTCTTAGACGTACCTTCAGAGAGGGAGAGAAGGACAATCGAGTCTCAGTCTGCTGACCGAGGCACCGAAGGATGGGAAATGGGAAGGGATTGAAGGCGCTTGGATCGCTGTTGTAAAGGGACCTGCGGAAAGGAGTGACGAGTAGCGGAATAGCTTAGACGAGGAGAGTTCAGCCGGACCAGTCGACTTCTTCTCCGTGAGAACTTCTCAAAGGTTTGTCTAGCGATCTGGGATGACGAAATAGGTTTGAAGGGAGAGGTGTTTATGAAACGAATGGACCGGGACTGAGCTGTACGTCAGTTGGGCAGAGCGGGGATACCACGCGCCTGTCACAAGACAAACGCGTGGTACAAACGCTTGATTCCCATCCAAAGTCCGGAAAGCCGTAACTTATGTGGCGATACAGCCTCCGGCGAGTACTGATTTTGCCTTTTGTCTTCTGCGACGCTGTTCGGTTCTCCTCTTTCACCGCTTTCTCCTCCCCCTTGTATCGTTTTGTCATGTATCATACACCTCGACTGTAGATCCCAGTGGGACCCCTCCAGCGTCATGATGCGACTCGTCTCAACCCCCTTTTTGATCCGCCTACATGGCCGAGCGGTATTGTTCATCTGACCCTCTTGAGTGATCTCTAATCAGGAGTCGACCGGTCATCGGCCAACTAATATGGCTTATATGGGCTGGGGTGGATCCTATTCACTGAATCAGCTTCTCGTCTTTGAACTCGCCGCCAGACTTACTCGATTGCTTTCCTCGTCGCCGGTCGACTTGTGTTATTCGCAGCTACGCTTTCTTGACAGTCTTGCAGCGCAATCCTCTGCTCTTCCCAACTTTCTTCTTTCGAGACCGACACGTGCCGACCGACAATGACAGACGACCCGATCAAGCCGTTCCTCCCCCCTCGCCCTTCCGGTCCCCTCTTCATCGCCCTCAACTTCCTCCGCCTCCTCAGCATCGTCTCCCTCATGCTCGTGCTCGCCGCAAATATCGTCACTATGGTCGAGTGAGTCAGCTGTTGCTCTCCTCTTGGCTCCGGGAGTACGGACTCCGGGACATTGGAGAGACAAGCTGAGAGCTCGTATTTTAGTGACATCAAAGCGATCAATGGCATTTCCCATGCTACCGATGGTTATGATTGCGACTACGTCGAATACTCGACGGTACCCGATCAGACTGGAGGACCGTTCTGGAGCATTCTCAACCGGATCTTCGTCGGTGGGCCTCAGAAGGCAGAGCGAGCAGCTTTCTCGAAGCTGGTCCAGCCGGGCGGCTTGAGCTGACGATAACCAGTTTTCGAGTGCATGCTACTCACCCTCTCTGAGATCGGTATCCCGAAGCGTCTATTCGAGGACTTCCTGCCTATCCTCGGCCCGGCGCACGGTCTCGGCTGTCTTGGAGTGTTTGAAGCGCTGTGAGTCCACTTTCTATGTCACAGGAGCATCTGGCCAGATTCCACCAAGTCACTGAACGGGGTATACGAGCTAATCGAAACCACAGAATCGGCGCTCAAGTGCTCTCCCACTTCTGCGACCTCTTTCCTCAAGTCGCCAGCTGGCTGCTCTTCATCATCGGGTGCCTCAATATCCTTGTCGTGCGTCCTTCTCCCGCATCATCCTTCCTTTGCTCATACCACGTCATCTCAGGGCATTTTGCTCCGCACTTCTGCAAAGAAGCAGCGCCTTATCTTCTCCTGGGAGAATGTCTCCTCCTTGTGAGTACTCCCCATTACTTCAACGTATATCACTGCTCACATCACTTAGAACCCCTGAGACCCGTCTAGCTGCGACAGCCTGGGATATGGTCAGCGAACAACGGCGGGCCCCCTCGGCAGCGCAGTGCAGCTCAAACCATCCACCGCTCTCTCGCGTCTCAACACAGCATTCCGTTACTCCGCTCATGCCTCAGAACACGACTGCTCCCGGTGTCCGGTTCGGCGGATTCGGCTTCGGGAAACAGGGAGAGAAGGCGGCTGCCGAGAGGGGATGGAAGATTAGTCGGCCGATGGACAGTCTGCCGAGTTAGTCGAGCTTGCGATGCGTGGTGGAAAGCATGCTGAGACCCCAGGAGGATATGCTATCTGAGTTGCGGCCTTCTCCGCACGCAAAAAGCGACGTGAATGGCATGAGAGCGATAGAGGTAGCTCTTGTGAGACGACGGACAATGACCTGTACAACTGCTGCATGCATCGAGATGAGGAGAGTCTCTTCCTGATGACGTGGAGTTCAACCCATCGCGATCGTGCTTGCGCAAATGCCTCTAAAGTCCGCTGGCCCATCTTCCGCTTGGGAAAGCTTACCGGTCATCATCGACGAGTCCATAGCCATCGCCAGGCCTCTATGAACTGCGGAGTTATAAGAGATCAATTGTGTACCGCATTGAGCTGCCGCAATAGCTCAAACAGCATTTCATACGAGATCAATAGTCCTTCCCTACAACATATCCTACATCAATCTCTCAACTTCCTCGAGAACTCCTGCATAATCTTGACTTCCTTTGACCCGGCGTGATATCCTCTCTCCAGCCGCAGACACACCGCCGGCGATACTTTCATGACATTCTCATCCTTCACGCAGTCCAACCGATGCGTCGCCTCGATATACCTTGACGTCTTGGCCCGTCCGAGAGATCGGGATCGCGGATCAGTCTGTCCAGGAAGGGACTGATCCGGTTCGCGCGAAAGATGAGGAAGGCTGTGAAGGAGGTGAAGAAGATGATGGCGATGATTATGCTTGGTCGTCTCGGCGACTGAAGAGATCGGGATGGGCGGAACGTACCGACGATCGCGCCGCCTTGAAGGCCGGTGGGAGCGCCGTGTGAGGAGTTTGCCGGCTGAATCTGCAGAGTTGGGGCGGCGGTTTTGGATGTAGATGAGGTTGTGGTGGAGGTCGAGTCGCTGTTGACGATCTGTCGGGAGACAAGTCAGCTGGGAATGAGTATGTGGGATTCTGAGGTCTCAAAGACGTACGTTGATGGCGAAGGCCTCAGCCTGCACATGGAGGATTGTCAGGACAATCATGAGTACCAGAAGCATGCTTTTCGCGATCGATGCGGCTGTCCCCGGGTGAGTGGTGCAATTGGTGAGATGTTGCTATTCGGGAGGCGACGGGTGAGTAATTCTGGAACTTAGCGAAATACCCCTCGCCCCCTCCCGTTCCCTTTGATTTCAGTATCAAGACATCCTACAGAGGGACCAGAACACGTCTCATGGATCGAACAAGAACGTGTGACGCTCCACAGGCTCACACAAGTCAATCAATAGGAGTCGCGATCACCAGACGTAGTGTTGTTAGAAAATCCCTCACCTAGGATGTCTGGTCCTCAAATACGAGGCCCTCGTCCTTTAATCGCTCTTGCGGAATCGAATAGGACTCGATGCCCTCGTAGCGCATATCTTGGCTACGAGAGTGATTTGCTGGCGATATACCGCAGGACCAGGGCTGATCAGTGGTCGTGCGGGAATACACCAATCATTTAGATGAGCATTTCCTTGTTAGAGCAATCTAGCAATAACGCGCTCAATGCGTCAGCTGTTCTTGACGCCAGCCGATCGTCCGCCTTGCAGTCCTAGCGATGTCGAGAAGCAAATTTCGTCCATGAGTTGGCCGAACATGATACCTGGAAGACGTGAAACAATCCATCGGGTACCGTCGATGAAGATGATCTGGCAAAGCCGGCATGGGCTTAACAACGGCTGTTTTGTCGCTGGCGCGCAAGTGTTCATGTCAATCAAAGGCGTGAGATGAGCGTATCGGACTAGTTGAGACCATGCAGCATGCACTCCGCAGCGGAGTCCTGGATCCCGTCAAGCGAAATTCCAGCCATAGAGGCACTCGTAGGGATTGCAAACGACCGTGAAGGCAATGACGTGTGTCTTGATAAGGCGATGTTTGTTTGCGCGCCTGATTTCGCCCGATTCATGCACCCGGTATCTCCATCCCACACATTGCTATCTGAGACTCGTCGCGAGCATGGCCCAGTCGATGTCTGCCCTGATGTCGAATCTGGTCTTGAATGCTCCACCCTCTCCAGCAGGCCACTATCCGACAAACAACCATATTTTCTCATCCAACGGGAATCGTCTCCCGCCGGTCCTGAAGAAATACATGAACCCCGGACTGGTCCGACCTCCAAACACGGGCCTTGCCAATCACGGAACAAATCCATATGGAGAATCGCAGAGAGGCCCGCTTATGAAGCTGGCTGGAGTGAACGTACCGACAAACTCCCCGGCGCGACATTCGATGTTGAAGCCGGTCCGCGCTGGATCTACGGGAAAGTCGCACCACAAACCGTCACTCTCACAGCATACTGCTCATGGTCTGCATGGACCAGCACATTTGACTTCATCCCGAGCGCTGTCATCTTCGATCAACCCCCATCATGCGACGCATCCTACTGCAGGCGGTATACGGAAGGTCGAGATTGGGAAGTATGATGGCGGGCTGGAAGCGGATGAGGCGGGAAGAGATGCGGTTACTGGGGATTCAGCAAAGCTTTTGGAGATGGACAGTTCAGCCGCTGGGTAAGTCCCGATATACTTGTTGGTGTTTACTGATACGATTGGCCGCATAGAGGAGGATCCATACCCCTGTCCCTACCCGCGTTCACTATAGGCAGACCGCTTGGCAAGGGAAAATTCGGACGTGTGTATCTCGCTCGGACACGCACACCTCCACACTTCATCGTCGCGCTCAAATGTCTGCACAAGGCGGAGATCGTGGCTGGGAAGGTGGAGAAGCAGGTCCGACGTGAGATCGAGATTCAGCAGAACCTAAGGTGAGCTATATCCTTTTGATACTTGATGCTTGCTGCTATGCCGCTCAGGTGCCGGAACCGGAATTTAGCTTACTCTTGGTTGCAGACACCCAAACATCCTTCGATTATACGGGTACTTCCACGATTCGAAGCGGATCTTCTTGGTGCTGGAGTTCGCGGCAAAAGGAGAGCTGTACAAGCAACTCTCCAAGCTGGGCCGGTTCGAGGAGAAGCGAAGTAGTCGGGTGCGTGTGTACTCCTCTTCGGCAGCCATAATATGTTGTTCCGCCCGGAGAATTCCCGGTCAGACTGACGACTGTTTGCTTCCCCAGTATATCGCGCAGATGGCAGATGCTCTGGCATATCTCCACCGGAAACATGTTATTCACCGAGATATCAAGCCAGAGAATCTGCTCATCGGTATGTCGAGCTATCCTATCTTCATTCCTTGTTGACACCTTGCAGGCTTGAAGGGCGAGCTGAAGATCGGCGACTTTGGATGGAGTGTCGTTTGTCCTGCTCAGTGCTGTTCAAGCCCGATGGTTGACGTTCGTTGCCCGTCCCGCAGCACGCACCGAGCAACCGCCGGCAAACGCTCTGCGGAACGCTCGACTACCTTCCCCCTGAGATGATCGAGGCGAAGGAGCATAACGCGAAGGTCGACTTATGGGCATTGGGCGTCCTTTGCTATGAGTTCTTGGTTGGAAGCCCGCCTTTCGAGGTGAGCCACGTTCTTCGGTGCATATCGTATCAAGCTAAGATGACGGTATAGGATCTCGCTGGCCACACTGGTCGGTCTTGATGCTATTAATTGGCGATGTGAAGCTAATGACAGGCAGCAACTTATCGCCGGATCTGCCGAGTCGACTTGCACATCCCAGAAACTGTCTCACCAGAAGCAGCAGACTTGATCCGCAAGGCAAGTTCCATCTGTCGTACATCCAATACTCGGCGTTGACTCGACTGAACTTCAGCTGCTGAAATATAATCCGGAAGAGAGATTACCGCTCTCGGAAGTACTCGTACACCCTTGGATCAAGAAGTATGAGCGGAAGAAGTCATCGAGTACGGGAGTAGTTGCCGGACTGAGGGAGTCATAGGCTGGTGAAAGCTTCTTCGTGGCTCGATCTATATGCGGCCGCAAAGTGTGAGAACTGTGGACATAATCATGGACATATATCATCGGCCATGATGCGGTCCCCACTGGCTCACCTGCATGCCCGAAAGGCAAGTTTGATCCCGTTTGATCCCAATTTGCGAATGCTCCCAAACAGCTTGCGAAAAGTGGGTTTGACACATGATTCCAAACCCCCAGGAACTGATTTGATTTCTGTGAGGCATCCCTTGCACTTGGTGCTGTGTTTGGTATTGTGAGACAAGACTTTGCATCGTCCAATCAATTTTGTAATTTCACAGCTAGTTCTGGCGATAGAGCTAGAATCCCGAGGTGAAGTAAATTAGGTATTTGCCCCCACCCCGCATTCTCCCTCCCGCAACAAACGTGCTTCACCCGTTCATGTCTGCGCAAGCTCACACCGGTCCTCCCTGCTCCGAACGTGCTAAGATGTGAACAACGTAAGACCGGGGATCCGTCGCGGCACGGTGAGGATGCAAGGCACAAACAACGTGCCTCGGCAGACATCCGGAACGAGGACGCTACCAACATCTAACGACTACTCAATCATACTTGTCCATGATGTCTTCCCTTACCCCTCAAATTCTACATAGTCTGGAAACTCGACCGTTATGTTCGCCATCGCAACCGTTCTCCTCGCCGGTGTAGCCACCGCCATGCCCCTCGTCAAGCGCGATTCGAACCTCATGGGCTGTATCTCATCGAAGAAGAAGCTCACGTTTGACGGGAATGGGAACTTCAAGGTGGGCTCACAGACGAGAATAGGGTCCCAAGCTGATCCGAGACAGGTCGTCTCGTTCAGTGACATGCACTTTGGCGAGCGTTGGGGTCGGTGGAGCTTGGGTGTTGAGACATAGGCTGATTACGATGTAGGAAATGGGAGCTTCGCCGCCTTCGGGCCAATAAGCGTACGTCTTTTCCCCGAAAATCTTAAATTGTGGCTCAACAAGGCTTGTGATGCCTGCAGGACGCCAACACCCAGCGAGTTCACGGGACTATTCTGGACCAGGAACACCCGAACTACGTGTGAGTGATTCCTGGTTTCACGAGGGATCTTCGCCCCCGTTGACCTGCTGAACGCAGGGTCTTCAACGGAGACTTGATGACCGGTGAGCCGACACTCCTGCATCTGAAGATGGCAGACTGATCCGTAAGCAGGCGAGAACGTCTTCGCGGACAATGCGACTGGCTATCAGGATATGGTCTACGCGCCTACCGTAGCCCGTGGGATCCCGTTCTCCAGCACGCACGGAAATGTGAGTCTCAACTCACCGAATCTACCTTCAGTTGCTGACACTTCGTGACCCGCAGCATGACAACGCCGTGCGATTCATCTTGCTGCGACACCTTTCAAGCTGACAGAACCAGAACAACATCAATCACAATGAGGAGATCCAATACGAGATGAAGCACCATGGATCGAGTCTCTCCTACACCCGCTCAGACGTCGGTCCCAAGCCGTACGGCAATGGCAATTACTGTTCGTTCCCTTACCTCTCCGTACACCCAGAGATCCCTAATCGACGCCTTGACAGGGGTCCCGGTGTACGCGCACGAAGGGGACTTTGCCCCGGCTTTGATTATGTGGTTCTTCGACTCTCGTTCGTTCGTCTCGGGTACCGGTAATGGACCTGGTGAGTCCATTCATGATTCGGCGCGATGTGTCCTGATGTAACTTCGGAGACAGGCCCTATCCCGGCCGCCGCCAACTACTACTGGGTGGACGAGAAAACCGTCCCAGCGTACATCGCGGAGCAATCGCTGCTAATGAAGGTCATCGTGAGCTTGCTCCTCTAGAAGCTAGAGTGTGACTTACTATCTCACTAGTTCGGCCAGATCCCTCCATCCCTCGTATTCGTACACATTCCCGTAGGCCGAATTTCCTCCAAAGGAAGAGCGATGACTGATCTGCGCAACGCAGTTCGAGCACTCTGACGACCTCGCGCCTCTGTACGTGCCTCGTCCCATCCTCGGAAGTTCCGCTGAAGCCAAGCAGTCCCAGCGAGGGCGACCACGACGACGAGCCTGACCCGGCGACTCAAGGTTTCCTGGCCAACTACACCGGCCTCGACCTACCCAGTGCGCTGATTCGTCCCTTTCTGAGCTCGCAAATGCTAATGGAGGCGCAGCGTTCCATGCGATCGTAGCCCTCGCGGAGGGGAAGAACAAGGTCATGGCTGTTACTTCGGGCCACGATCACGGGGAATCATGGTGTGCGCGATCCAAAAAATCATCGGGTATCTCGCTTTGGTGTGTCGATCTCATCTGGCCCTCCCCCAGCCTGACGCTGAGTCTTAATTAAGCTTCGACGGGCACTCTGGCTAGCAAGTCTTCAAAGCTATAAGTTGCCTTGGCTATCAGTACTGATGAAACCCAGCGGCGGATACGTCACTCCCAACAGCGAAGTCCGGAATGGCCGAGTCTTCAACGTCAAGCTCTCGGACATTCGACGAGAGTACCCCTCAGTCGAGACATGGAACTCCTGTTCGTCTACTTTCCGGAGTTCCGCTACGAAGCTGACGCGAGTCGCCTAGACGAGAACAAGACGATCAATGATTACGTCATATTGAACAATGAGTATCTGAAGCAATACAACTAGGAGTTTATCTTGATCGTCTCGAGACGATAAAAGTCCTAGAGGCGTAGGGCATGGATAGAGAGCATATATGGCATATAATGAGCATGCAGTGATCGATGTGTAAATTGAACATTCGGTTGAGTCAAGATCAGCGGGGCAGCGACTCGTCCCGCCTCATCCCAAGCTGTTGCTTCGGCCACCCCCGCATGCCCCCTCACTCCTCGGTCCCGCATCCACCAGCTGCAAACATCCGCCAATGTCGATATCGAGATGGAAGTAGCTGCAGATATAGGTGAGGCTTGAGCAGATCTTCGCTTTGGGGGAGCCCGGTGCTTGTGTATCGAAAACTTTGAACAATCGCAAAAGCTTCGCCATGTCCTCATTCATGCAGGCAAGATAAAGTTGAGATCAAATGGCCGTGTATACGACCCAGTTTCGGAAGAGCAGGGTTATCACGGTGCCACGTCGACCAGCAAATAGGCCCGACGCTCAGCTCCTAGAATCGGCGACGGTCGTCTGAGCTTCGGCAAAGTTGGGCTACCGTGGTCGAACTTGGCTGGAATAACTCGAGGACACGCGTGGGTGTAGCCGAGTTAAGTGCCGGTCGAGTAGCGTGGGCTAGAGATG
>JAABUP010002390.1_pt1 | contig 36398 bp, 54 predicted proteins | sample 5559201 | NCBI WGS metagenome assembly JAABUP01 (sample SAMN10711887, study PRJNA513373) | rock metagenome | isolation source: Antarctica rocks | place: Antarctica
AGGGAGTGGGAGCCTGGTTCGTCCAGGTGGGTGACCTGAACACGGTGCATCACCTCTGGCAATTCGCGGATTTGGAGGAGAGGAAGGCGCGGAGGGAAATGTCGTGGGGGGTGGAGGGATGGGGCGATACGGTGCATAAGACTGTACCGTTGATTCAATCGATGAAGAGTAGCATCTTGATGCCGATGCCTTGGAGTCCTGTTGCTTGAGCGAGTTACAGCAAAGGCGCTGTTTTCAACACCTGGTACGTTATTGAATCCTATGGAGTGGTGAGCGAGCCATGGCTTCGCATATGGCTTATCTTTGTATATCTAAGATGGGCAGCAAATGTACGAACGAGACATCTTGTGATGATCAAGAAATCTGATCCCTGTAGAATATATGCCAAGACTACCGAGACTGCCAAGACTGATTATCGTAGATCATAGATGAGTCCGAGGGTTTCTGCCTCCGTGGATCAAATCTTCCACAGGGTGAAACATCAGACCCTTTCATCTTGAAGAGACTCATAATCACAAGTAATTTGGCGATAGAAGGAATGACATTGGTGACTGGGTGGCTACTTCTACCCGACGGATCCCCAAACAAATATCCCATACTTCATCAAGAATGAAATTTGACCAATTCCCCCGATCTCACATCTCCAAACCTCTTTGAAATGGGGAATCTTCGACAGCGACGTCGACATGCTGCGGAAGGGCTAAGGTAGTGTTTCGTCTTAAACTGCTTACGAGTCTGAGAACATGCAGCCTTATTGTGATGTCAATTGGCTGATCCCGCGTCTGCCTATATTGCAAGGCTACCAATCTCGTACTCGCGATTTCCCAAAGATCTTTCTAATAAGGTCACTGCTAAGTGTCTTCATGATGCGCTTGCCTGTGGAATTCGCTTAAGATGTGTATCAAAATCATCGAGCGCTACGCATTGTGCCGCTGCATTTGTAAGAGTCATGCAGTGGATGCTTGTCCTGCTTATGGTAGAGGAGGTCATGAGGTTAAGACGAGAGAAATCCTTGTCGGCGACACTTGTTCTAGATACGGCAAGGCATTTTCCTGTCTTTCACCATTTGACAAAATTCTTGGTGGGAAGCAAGCAGAATGGTCGCATAGTGATCCAATTCTACAGGAGGCCTCATCTCAGGTTTGTAAGCCATTGTACGAACCAGTCTATCATACTGTAGGCAACCAGAGAGTATATGGATCTACATTTAATGGCTCGCTTGGGTCTTTCAGACGCGACCATGATGCCAACTTGGTCGTTGGTACCCGTGAAAGTTATACCGAAGCTTTGGGTAGCTTCGTCTTCAACTTCGCCACAGTCTTGGATGAGCATGTGGGTGCCTGGGCTCCAGCGGCAGCCCGTGCTTGTCCAACGGACTACATGCCTGAGACTTTGGCTCGGCTTTTGGAGCAGTACACAGATCATCTACAAGCGGACGCCCAGTCCACCTTGCAGGGGGAGGCGGTAATGCTAATATGGAGACATAGACACCAAGTTTCTGGCGCACTTGCGGAATGGTGGAGGTCACGCTCATGGCTTCAGAGGCCTCTGTCGCCATCTTTGCATAGTAAGATGCTAAATTAGGCGGACGTTGAACGAGGGGAAGATCCTGCCAATGGAGAAATACGAAACAGATCCATTGATTTCTCTTTGGTTAAAGCATTCCTTGTCTCAAACGCTGGATTTGCCACGTTGTGCCACGACCTGCGAGAGCTGACCTACTACAATGCTGGGGGCATCATGCAGACTATCTCCGATGAGGTCCTTCAAAATATCAGCCTCCAGCCCAGAACGATTGATGCAACGATCCTTATCCCAAAATGGGATATGGTCGAAGTTATGAAGGACCAATATGAACCTGGCCAATCCCTTGCTCAGATACTTGTGATTGTTGGCACAGGCAAAAAGGCGTACATAGCGCCATGCCTTGAGTATATGAAAATCGAATGGCAAGTATTGGGGGAATCAACCCTCGACGCTCTAGAGGTTTTCCTGAACAAGGGAACATACAACACAGGCCTGTCGAGCTTGGCAGAACATCTATACCTGCTTCAGATTAAGGGTCTGCGTTCCATGAGCCTCATTCGGTCGATTTGTTCTCGACCACACCCAGGTGTGTGTCTTTGGTGATTCTTATCTCTTGTTTGGTACCACTCCACTCTGGCCCATTTTCCATGGCCTTTCTGAGTCATTAGGCTCCCCTTCAACATGTCTTTATAATTTTCCCAATATTCTCTAGTTCTGAAGCTGACTATGAAAACACCCAAAAGCTGGTAAATGTGCGGAAATAGCCCTACAAAGTTGCACAACAATTTGCACAACAATTTGCCCTTCTAGCGGCTAATTTCAGGCTACCTCGCTCGGAAGTCCTTACGCAATCGGAAGTTACAGTTGTTCCCACAGCAGGTTTCACTTTTAGACTTGACTTGATTGAATTACAGCCGATACCCCAGGTCGAAACTTCGTGTTGGCACTCGCTGTTCAAAGGGAGCATCCTCGTGCAAGGCTTTCGAACCCCTGAGAGATCCGGCCAAGTCGGTGTCGAGATTCCCTACTGTGTTATGACATCGCTTGCTCGGATCTGGTATCCTGTCCGATTTGATGGCGGCATCGTCCTCAAAGGATTCTCAACCATACTCGTTCCGACTGCATGCACTGCCAATTCTGTTCAGTGGCACTACATCTCAAACGAAAAAGGCGGACGGTTGCCAACGGCTTCCTTCAAGGAACAGATAGAAAAATGGCACAAATTTGAGCAATTTGAGGGTATGGAAGGTAAACGGGTATTCTTAGGTTTTTGTAGGAAGGTAAAAGTGCTGTTCGGCACTCGGGAAGCAGCCTACGATTCCGTATGGTACAGCCGGTACACCAAAAAAGCCAGTCGAAACTTGGAAATCCCTGGATTTACCGCAGGTGTTGCCTTCCCATCTCACGGACTTCCAGGCCCTACCATCGCTACGAATTTTGTCTTTTCAAAAAATCAGGCAATAACCAGAAGTTTGTCGAAGCAGAATTATCTCAACATGTTAGCATACATGAAAGAGACACCATTGATTCTTTATGACGTCGATATCAAGAAATCCTGGCTTGTGCCAATTATCAGCGCAGTCCTACACATGTTACACATATGGGCTCGGAAGCGACAGGATCTTTTAGCGTTAAAGGGTTCTGGAGTCGATATACCTTTCGCAACTTCGTCTTGGAACAGGAGCCAGGCAGCTTGGGAAGCAAGCTTGGAGAAGGACCACACGGACCTTAAACTTCATGCGTCACCAGATGTTGAGCCTTTTAACCTGATGGACCTCATAAAGCAAATATGGGGAAACTTGGAATCTGCAATTGAGAGATTGGACCAACAGAGACCTGACGGCTTGCGTCTTGGGAAGAGACGCAAAATTCGAGCTTGGGAGCTTATGGACATGATCATTACGAAGCCGCTCAGTCCCCTAAAGGAGAAATGCGTCAAGAGGACCAGTGGAGGTTGGTATTCTCTTACCGACGATTTTGTTACGCTTTTCTGCTCGGGACTGGGTGACACCATGGTACCAGATATACATCATCACCAACGTCACCACCTACCACTCTGCCCAGGTTGGTCACGGATACCATCGAATAAAGACTACATGATTGTAAGCGCGTCTGCCTTGAAGGATTCGTCTGGGACATACGGTCATGCTAGAGATGAACACATCCATTTGATAGCAGAGCTTGGTTTGTTTCGGCGGTCAAAGTACGTAAAATTATATCCCTTTGCGCTATTCTGTATATTAAAACTTGGGCCGCGGGCGTACGGCTTGGGCAATGAGCTGCTGATGTGGTCTCTGAAGATTGCTCGAAATTGATTGAACGATGTTTGTGTCTTTCATCATCGAAGTATTGCTGCTATTCCGCAAGCCATTTTTCTCGGTTTCTCGTGTTAAGCATATTTCTCCCCATCCTAAGAAAAACCTCCTATCAAGAGTGACAACGCTGTGCAGGGAAAATGTGCGACTATGGAAAACCCAAGTCGAATGACAATGCTAATTCCAGATTATCGCGTAGGACCAAAAATCCTAAACACTGCTCGCACGGTCCAGATCAGCGCTGCAACTTTCTTTATGAGATCAAGACCATAGGAAAGAAGCTGCTGGCCAAACAGTCTCGCTCGTCGTGTGCAGCACTTGACGATGCTTTCCTTACAGAAGGCGCCGTCGCTATCGGGAAACTTACTACGCTTCAAAAGGTTAACTCTTCGTCCATGACTCCTAACGACCGCAGCAATCAACATGACACGAACGGACAGGAGATGCGTGAAGATGAGAAACGTCGGCCTGGCATCCTGCCAATTGATAGATGCAATGATGATTTCTCTTAGCTTGACATAGGGTTACAGCTTGGAGATGAGGAGGTATATGACGCGAGCGATGCAAAGAGTCCGAGATGGAGAGATTATGATGATTTTGATGGAGTTGTGTGGAATGGACTGACGGTGAATTGAGGGTTGGCTATCCACGACATGGCGATACTGCGTAATTATCATTCGAGTATATTTCTTGTAAACGGGAAGTCTATTTCACCCGTCTGCTTACAGCTTTTCAGGTCTGTTGAATCTCAACGCCGCTCCAAATGTGATCAATATATAGATATACGTGTATACTCCCATTTGCGTTTAATCGGATTTCTTTCTCCTCGCAATAGCCTGACCCTACCTAAAACGATACGTTGAAATTACCAAGCTGGAAGAAAGTAGAAGGTATTTACTACGGCGAAGCCACGCGAAAGAAAACCATTGTCCAGTCGTGAGAGCGATTGGTGTCTCCGGATCTATTCTCCTCACTAAGATCTGAACAAGTCTTGACATCTACAAGCCATCCTAAAAGTCTTTGAAGGAGTTGTTGTAAAGTTGAACTTCGAGGAGACGCATTGTTGATGTATCGCCTGGCTTGGTTTGTGGTTTCGCAGAGCCAGTAGTAAGTTGGATTTAGCATTCGTCGGTGGTTCAAGGAAGTATGTAAGTACACGATTGAGGTACGATCTCGTCTTGTATCGCTTCGTTGGGGAATAATCATGGAGTTGACGGACTAGCCACTTACTGAGCTTTTGGTCTTTGATCAAGGTTTTGTGGTGTCTTGGATGGGGTTCATGCTTTGTGGTTGAGACCAAGGATTATTTTGGAAAGAAATTAGAAGGTTTTGATATGTTTTGAGAGCGTCGATCATGTCCGCTATACCTCATCTGAACAACCTAGACTTATGGAGTGCTCATGTGAAGATTGAAGTAGATCACAACTCATCTTTCTCACGTGAGCTCAAAGTCCTGCTATCCTCGATATTCGCTCCCTCACCTTGATTCGATTTCCTATGCCTCCTCATCCCATCGTTCAAAGCCTTGAGATGACTAAAATCATCAGCGTCCTCACCCAACCCCCACGCAAACGCTCCACCTAGACCCTTCTTCTCCACAATCGCTGGAAATTTCTTCGCTATGGCATCCGGTGTATCCCATGTCCACCAAAGATGCTCTTCTGCATCCCAATAATAATGTCCGCCATGTACAGCATCATACTTACCGTGCGCCATAGCCCTTTTGTACGACGCTGAGACGACCTCAGGGACGGAGTCATGCCATGAGAAACCTCCCGCTTTTCCAAGATCGGCGCCCGTCACAGGGTCTTCCAATAAGGCTGTCTTGCAGCCGATGGGATTTTGGTCGCAGCCGCCATTAGGAGCGCTCTTGAACCATTTGATGTAAAACGCAAAACCGAGATTCATTTTCTCCACAGGGACGCCCCTTTCGGCGTAAGCGTTGATGGCGGTTAGGGATTCTAAGATACCGGTGTGGTGTTTGGTGATGTTGTCTCTTCTGTTCATGAGATCGTATGTCATGATGTTGAAGAAATCTAGAGAGGCGCTGATTGATGGGATGGTGGTTTTGGTGAATGCTAGCATGTCGCGAGGGAGGCCTGGGACTGCGGCTGAGATGGTTTTGGAGGGACCGAGTGCGGAGCGGATTTCGGAGAGGAGGAGTGGGTATGCGCCGATTTGCCAGGCTTTTTCGGAGTTGGGATGGTGTTTGTAGTCTTCGCCATTACCGCTTTCGTGAAGTCAGGCTGAATGCACGAAAAGCTACAGTCGCGTGTTTATTTGAAATAGAAATGTCACGCACCCAGGGTATTCCCAATCAACGTCGACGCCTGCCGAGCATGAGGAGAAACAGACATTTAAACTCAACTTTTTACTCACCATCTGCACCAGTAGCCTCCACCATTTTCTTGACATTTTCAGCAAACAGCTTACGGGTATCGTTAGTCGCTGCCGCAACCTCGAACCCTTCCGTATCACCCCATCCACCGATAGCTATCATAATGGCGGTCCTTTGGGAAAATTGAGATCGTGCTTTTTCCACCGTAGTGAAGAGTGGAAATGAAGTTGGCTGCCCTTCATTGAAAACTGCGGGCCTCATGAATGCGAGTGCAACGTGGGTGATGTCTGATACGAGTGGTTTGGCAGGAATGACATTATGCTGTCTGATTTTTGCTTCAGTGGAGCGGCTTTGGGGATGTTACAAAGTACGGACCCTGTAAGATACATCACATATCTTGCGCTAGCTATCTGAGCCATAGCCATAAGTGGCAAGAAGGGTATTAAAAGGCTAGGGAACATTTTCAACGAATTCTAATGGCTGGAAAATATTTCATTTTCTGAACCGTTATCATCATGTCCTTAGTTTACCATGCGAGCTTCTGTTGAAGCGATGATCCGTTGACCAAAGAGCAATTGTACGGACGAATGTTTGGCCGCAAATTAATATTGGACAGCGTCCATTGTTTCTGCCGCATCACTCTGAAAACATATGGCACTCGTGGCAAGCCGTGCCAGCTTGGCGCCTTTTCCGATCCGCCAACCAAGCCAGATCGAGACTAGCGCTTCTCAAACTGAACTCTGATCCAATCGTCCACTCCTTCGACTCCAGTTCTTTCCCATAGACGTACCAACAGTTCTTGACATTCTGCATGATCATCTTCTTGGTCTGTCGGACCATTTTGATCCCGCGTTCTTGCAATCTCTCCCTCCACTTCCATTCCTTGACCATGTCGTCGTGGAAAAGTCATCTGGTTTGTATTCCTCTCCCTTTCATGCTCGCTTCTCAATCGAAGACAAGCGGGGGCTCCTTGGATTCTCTAGAGTAACAATCAACTTGCCTTCCTTACCAAGATACGTTCGACCGCCCACGGCTCTTGGATCCGGGTCAGGATCAGTTCCAAGGCATATTTTGATGACCCCGGCAGGCGCCAACACCTCGGCATAAATTTCGCCCAGGGTAATGCTAACGCGATCGTTGTCGTTGACCAGGTCGAAGTTGAGGGAACATGTGTCGAAGGTTTGCTCCATAGGGAACGTGTCCGTCCGTCGCCCTGATTTGGCGAAGGTGTGCTTTAGTGTTAGGTCTTTGGTTCCAACGAAACTATCCAAAGCCTCCTCGCAGTCGTGTTTTGCGATTGGTTCGTCATGTGGCCTACGATTGAAGCAGTGAACGAGGGCCTTGCCTAAATTTGTTGCGTGAGTTGCCGACGTGTTGGTGGATATACTGTTGGCAAGCTGCTGTGGTAAATTCAGTTGTAACGGATTAGCAAGCACTGACGTTATGGCAAAGAAAAGGAGAAAAAGTCGGTACATCGTGTCGCCGAAGCGATTGAGAGTTTGGGAAAACTTACAGAACAGGCAACTTCCGGGGTGCTGATGACTTTGTACCTCGCAGTTTGAGGTAATACCGCTACGCCTGTCCTCCGCTTAAGCTTACGCTTGTATGTGGTCGCGAAAGCTTTGTTCTTCTACCCCCACCAACGACTCTCACCTGTCATCAATCCCTTGAAATGCGGGGTCTTTTGCCCCACGGAAAGTATCCTGCTGTGGGTCGGCTGCCCCCGCTGTCCCCCAAATACCTTAGCCTAATATGCGACAACCGAGTTTCATGTTGGTAGTGTTGGTAGTCACATGCTCTCAGAAGTAGTTCCATGCCTTGCTCCATCGATCCGGATTATGGTCATCCAATCATCGCAAACACAATGCGCTGTCACATGGTCATCTTCATTTGTTGTTGGACTAACAAGATATCCATGGATTTCCTACATGGAAGATTATGATGTCCAATTCGTGTGGAAGCAATGGTGATTCCTTGGGGTCCATAGTTGCGAATCTGCAAGCTATTACGCTCACCTGGCTTTGGGATGATGAAAACATTGATTACACTGATGGTCTTCTGTTGATCCAGACACCCTGTGGCTTTGGTGGAATCATCAATACCACTACGGCCTAGGCTTTTTCTTTAATGGATCCTACTCTTCATTTTCTACGTCGAAGCCAAGCTGTACACTGCTAGTGCGATAAAAAGATTTGTCAAATCTACTTGGCCGTGAATACCGCGGGATAAAATAATGATTTACAGTCGACCAGACCATGAAAATCGACACTCTTGAGTTCTTATGTCTAACCGAAAGACTCGAATCAATGAGCAAAATTTGTGAACCATATATGTAAGGATTGTGATTCAACTCTTATGCAGGGAAGACAGGGAACTTCCACGCTGGAAGCGCCAAGAAACAACTTCGTTGTAAAATCGAAGACTTCGTGATAAGTTCATATCAACTGGAGGAAGGCAATTACAAGATGCATGTTAGAGAAGCCTTCAACAGCAGGCGAACATACGAACAGCTTAGAACGGTATTTTGTCGGTACCAATCAGCACCAGCACTCGAAAGTCGAAACGTTTCTTCCATTACTTTAGAAAAGATCCGCAGTCTCCTTTTTTGCAACCATGGAACTGCAACCACAAGAAGTTGCTCAACTACTGATCACCATCACCGTCTAATGACACATACCCGAAGCTCGCTGTGCAAAGCACACCCAGAAGCTATCCTCGTCGCTGGTCCCCCTTCCCTGCGCTCATGGTAATCTTTCTTATGAATCACAAATACACGAGAAAACGTTGAATGCAAAGTCACTGTTAGGACGACTATAAGCCTTGTCCACTACTATCATTAGCGGTTGCCACCCCCATCCACACTGCGCTGGACTTAGGTACGTTATCAGCATACCATATCGCAACGCCATCCTACCACTCACTCCCTCCATCCCTCCAACCCCCCATCAAAATCCCACCAACCCCCCAAACCCCCCGCCCAGCCAATCCCCTCTCCATCTCCCCTATACCTACACAAACCGCACACCAACCTCCCATCACCCCCCCCTCACCCGCAAAAAGCAAATCCCCCCAAAAGACAACCCAGCAACCCTCCCTCCCAATTCCGATTCTGAAAACCCCATCACGGTGCTCATGATTCTCGGAAATCCATCAGCCGGTAGCTGCGAGCTTGCTTCCCGTCCCTTCAGAACCGCTGCAACCTACCTGAAGAAAACTGTGGAGTCTACTTAGCTAGCTAGGGATGGAATCTTGCGGCGATGCGGATGGGAGGGGAGTGGTGGGGGGGAGAAGAGGGTTGTGTTTTGGGGGATATTGGATGAATGTTCCCATTCAAAGGATCAACATTGTGAATAGATGAGACCCTTTTTCTCGTAAGGCCCTTTACCACCACAACCCCCCACTTTTGATCGATCTCGGTTTTCCGCCGAGGGATGCTTGGTCGCGTTTACCTTACCTAGGGAACATCGCGGGAGGAAAGCATGGGGTATCATCGTGAAAACATCCAAATGAAGCTCGCGACCATTCGATCTCATTTGTCGGTTCAAAACCCGCAGTGTATGAACTCATAGATTCATAAATGCAATCGTCACTGAAGATCACTTTTGAGATATTAGATGATATTGTATCCAAAGTATCGACAGTGGAAATAGATGACACGGTCTCTCTCCCCTCCCTCTCCCTCTGACTCTCATTAACATTACTACTTTTCTCGCATCCGCCGTCATCTCTCAATTTCCTCGAAGACGCTCGATGTCGTTGTTTCTTAGGAAATACCACACCGTAGCCGCAGCGCATAGGATATCATCGCAAAACAGACCGCGCATCAACATCCCAACTTTCCAACCCCCCACCACATTTCCCCCTCAACCCATCTCACCCAAGCACTTCTCAATCAAGCCCCCCTCTCAAAGCTCGACCGATCCCCCTCCACCGCAGTCTCTTTATTAATAAAGCTCCCGCGATCCCTCTGACTCTTCTTCCGGCCAGACCGCCCCCCACCACCACCGCTCTTCGACCGCGATCCCGACGCCGCGCCGCCAGCGCATAGGAGCACCATGGCGAGGAAATAACAGGCTACGGCGGCCCACATGAAGCCGAAGTTGTATTTGCCGAGGGAGGCGGTGAGGCCGTTTTTGCGGAAATTGTTGCGGCCTTGGACGTATGCGGCGCTGTTGTTGGATGGTAAGGTTAGCGGTGAAGGTTTGATGGGGGATGAGAGGGGAAAAGGGGGAGAAACGTACGTCATGAGGGCGGCGGTCATGGTTTGGAAGAAGAGCGCGACGGAGACGAGGGCGGAGTCGAGGAAGGAGACGATTTTGGAGCAGAGGGCGAGGAGGCCGAGGATGAGGGAGCAGGCGGCGAAGAAGAGGGAGATGAAGACGAAGGCGAACATGAAGCGCGTTTCGTAGTAGTATTTGTGCGTGCTGGAGGGATTCAATTCGTTAACATTGCCGTTCTCTAGTATGCTTTCCTCAGAGTAAAGGAAGGGACCTTCGTACCCAATAAACTCCTTCGGCACCCCATCACTCGCGCCGAAATTCCTCGGCGGGTCAAAGGGATACGCCGCGTGCACCTTCGGGCACGCATTGCGGCCGTTGACGATGCTGCAGGCGTTCCAGAAGGTCCAGCGCGTGGTGGCTGCCGCGCCGGGGATGTTGGGCGTGGCGGCTTGGAGGAAGTAGAACTGGTTGGTGGGGTTTTTGTCGATGGCGCCGCCGATTAGGGTCAGGAGGGTGAGGAGGAGACCGCCGAGGATGAGGATTAGGGAGGCGAGGGCGAGGGGGGGTCCTGTTGGGGGGTGGTTAATGGGGTGGGGAGGTGAGGTTGGGGGAGAGGGATGTACTGGGGGACATTGTGAGGGTTGTTTACTGGGATGGATACCCTGGGCCTGGGATATGTTAGTCTGTGCGGAGGGCCATTGGTGCTATATGTGTGATTGATGAATGACGCGCAAAACATACCAGACACAGCGACGCAGCGATTCAAGACGTCTGAGATGATAGCAGAAGCATAGTAGAATAGGAAAAGCGAGCGTAGAAGGCGATGAGTGAGGTGTTTGCTGTGGCTGACGAAGGGGGCTAGAGCACTGGCCCGCGAAAAGTTTGGATGGGTCACGTTCTCGGCTTGGGGTCGATTTCTAGGGACCCGTTCCTTGTTTAGGAGCCCAAAGCCAGCCTATCCGGGGCTTGGCGGCGAACCTTGTTTGGGGGCTGGTCGGGCAGGGAGACGTCATTAGGGTTGTTGCGCTTGGCGCGTTTGCAGGAATGTATTTGATTTGTGGTGGTCATTGGTGAGCTGCAGAAGGTGCACTTGTAGCTTTTGATATTCAGCAATGATTGATCGGGTTAATAGTTCTATGATCATATCCTGTCATCGTAAATGGTAGTCTCCCAAGCCTTTTCTGCTTCTAGATGTATTCTAGAACTAGCCCTCCTCTCGTTCTAGCGCTTCCCCAGATTCCGATCGATGCAGCATATCTACCCTGCCATGCATCTAACGCATGCATGACCGTTTCATCCCTCCACACGACCGCATATCCGACCCTTTCTCAGTCACCTGATCTCCACGAACCATGTCTGCTCAAGTCTGGCCTCCCATATCTCACGAGCGGCTGATTAATGAGGAAGAGGCTTCTCTGGTATTGTTACGTTCTCAACAAAGCGTATGATATGATATTAATGACGGTAGTAGGCGGCAGAACTCGAATGGCTTCTCGGCCTTCTCCAGGAGAACCTCGCTTCGTTGAAAAGTGGTCTTCAGGAATGTGTGGCGTTGCTGGCACCACAGGAGCCGGGGTCGACGCTTGCGCTGTCGTCTTTGAGGTCGGAGAGCGTCAAGGGGTTTGTGACTAGAGTCGGCACTCGTATTGTTAAAGGCGTGAGTGATGATTCTTCTACATGTATCAAAACCATCATCGTAGAGTTTTCCTCAATCATATTCAAAATATTTCTACGGGATATATTATCTTCACCTCTTGAAACATCAACCAAACAAACTAACCCCCACCCCCACCCAGGACATATCCCTCCGCCTCCCCACCCTCCCCCACCGCTCCCTCCCCTCCTACCCCCTCCACCTCACCACCCCCCTCCCCCTCCCCCAGCTCTCCCACCTCCACACCCTCCTCAACCAATCCCTCGACATCATCGACATCAGCACCTGGACCGGCGACCCCACCAACGGGCCCTTCATCGCCGGCCAGCTCAAACTCCTCTCCGACGCCATCGACGAAGCCAGACTGACGCTCAAGGGCGGGGATGATGTTGTGGGGTGTAAGTGGTGGGAGGACGAGTCGTCATCAGAGCGGCTTGGTGGTGAGGAGGAGCAAGGTTATTTCGATCCTCCGCTTCCCCTTACCCTCTCTTTCCACCTCTCCATCTCCGACGCAGCTCTAATCCTCCACGTCCGTACTCTCTCCCCCCGCGCCCCTGCAGACACCTCCTCCCTCACAGGCTTCTCCCTCCGTACGCGCCTCGGCCTAGCGCCCAGATTACCCGTGCATGACGAGATCGATCAGGTGTTTCGGTGGAGGGGGGAGGAGGTGAGTGTGAGGGAGAAGGTGAGGGTTGAGAGTCAGGATCCGAGTTTGATGGCTGTGATGGCTAAGCTGAGTGCGTTGGGGCACGCGGTTAAGGGGTGGAGGGTCAGGGTTGGGGTGGTGATGGGGGAGGAGGTGGAGATGTGAGGGATTTCTATAGGGGAAGGGGAAGGGGAGAGGGTGGGATGGTGGGTGCACCGGGGGAGTTGAAGCTGCTTTGGTAATTGATACGGTGGCCTGAAGACGAAACAAAGGTATTTTTGGTTTATCTTATCCATAATGGCCTCGGCCACTTTACATCAGGCATTTTCTGTGACTGCATCATGAAATTGACGATGTGGATCTAGTGATGACATAAGTGGTGATTTAGCTACATCAGCCGTCTTGATGCTGAACGTATCACAAGTTTCTCTCCATCAATCAAGAGGCTGCGGAACCTTGCCATCCCAACCAGGAGGATGCCACACCTTTCCACCCAACATCACCTCAGCAGGAGTCTTCCCCTCCTTCCTGTCCACAATGCCCTCAGCGACCTTGCACATACCCACAAGCATTGACTTCGATCCCTCGCTGAAGAGGTCAATGTTACCAATGAAGCCCACACATCCTTTTCCATATGCTTGGAGAGCGACTGGGCAGGGCTGATTTGCCTTTTTTGCTTGAGTGCATGGACGATATAAGCGTGATTTCAGAGGTACATTTTTCGAGGTAGGCGCCATTGAGCAACAACTTCGCTGGTCGCATCTATCCAGACGTATCACCAACGTTCATTTGCCGGCATTTGTCGACGACCCAATCAAGATGGAATGCCGTATTAATACAGTCTGTGCACCCGGGGTTTCGGATTTGTTGAAGGCCCAAGGTACGCCGCCGAAGATGACAATACCGCCGGCATTGGCGAAGTCGCGGAGGCGCTCGTCCACCCGTTTGCGATCACGTTTTTTGTCCATAATTCCTGCCGCAATCACCAAGATGATGGACGGATTGTACAGTGTGATGGGCATGGAGGCGGTTGCGGGTATCTAAGTAGTAAGTGTATGTCCAGTTTGTTCAATTGACTGACTTGGTAGAAGTGGCTGGGACCTGAGCAGGAGGGAGCCATACCGACTGATTGAGCAGGCTGAAGGGCTCGAATCCAGACTGATCGAACCCAGGTTAGACCGATTGATTGAAGACAAATTAGTACTGGGGCACGAGTCCCGACTGATTGACAGCTGGTTGATGCTGGGCCGTGGAAGATGTGGGTGTTGCGGGATAGGCAAACATGTTAGGTGAGAAATCGTGACCTCCACCCAGAGCACCGGTATTGATGGTAGACGAGCTATCATACTCGTTGATCATTATAAGCACGCTGGCAGGGCCTATTATCAAGTAATTCGTGGCATCCTCGTTTATATTTTTGATGTATATCTCTCGCGCTTTGTAGGCACAAATCGCAAAGCACTTAGAGTCGAAAGCATAGTTCCCACGATTTTCAGTAAAGAGAAACGAAGGTGATGCAATAGGATGAGTCCAAAATGGCTCTTGAAAACTCACGGATTCAAGAGAACGAAGCATCCAGCTGATTGGATGCGATATAAGAACATCAGGAAAACCCTTTCTGCATACTGGGCATGGCTACCGGAAAGCTTAAAAAAAAAGAGCCCATGCTATATTTTCTACCTGCCCTCAGGGATCAAACATGGACCAGTCCCTTCAGTATCACATCTTCAGTATCACGATACAAAGTCGACATCTTCGGCCTTCAGAAGGCGCCTTAGCATTCGATACCGACCGGGAATAGGATGAGCCATCGTCGCCGAACCTGGCGAACTCAGAAAGAAGTCTTGGGCATTGACGAGTGCAGTGTGACATGAAAGCTAAGACCAGAGTCCAGAGGACGTTCAATACAAGCGCCGAAGAAGCGCTAAGGGCGCTTGTCTAGCTGGTGCATAATCCCAGAACTTATCTCCGGATTGTCATTGACACTTGAAGAATGTTCGACGATGACGACGCCAACAGGTTGTCAAACAAAATCTAGGGTCTGGTCATGACAGACATACAGCAGCCTCCGCTAAATTGGGAAGCTTCGGCGACTGCTACGCATGCACAAGTCTCTTCTTCCTTGCCCTCGGAAGTCGAGACATGCTTGAAGAATGCAAGATTTGTATGGTCATATGCAATCGCTTTGGGTCACGATTTTGCTGATATCTCTAAAGCTTCATCTCGCAACGTGCGATAGCCTGTTCCCCCACATCTCCCTCATGAATTATACCTACCTCCCATCGACTCCCTTCCATCCTAATCCAGTGATAATCATGACCACCAACCCAACATCCAAGAAAACCCTCAACTTGCTCAACAACCCTCGCGTCTCACTCCTTGTCCACGACTGGGTCTCCCATAGACCTCCCACGCGGAAACCAGATCCTACTCGAGAAGGTTCTCCGCCACCTCAAGCCACCCGTTCGAGTCTCGCCAGCTTATTGCTGAATATAAATACCAGTGCTCTGAGTAGTATAAGTGCTACGATAGATGGCGAGGCTGTCATGGTTGAGCAAGGAAGCGAAGAGGAGAAATGGTGCAAGGAAAGACATTTGGAGAATAATACCTTTGGAGATCAAGCAAGAGAAGAGAGGGGTTTCTGGGGTTCAGCGCCACAAGCTCCAACCGAGGGCGATGGTGGGGCAAGCTGTTACATTGAAGGAGAAGAGGTCAGAGTGGTTCTCGTAGGAGTTAAGGAAGGGCGGATAGCGGATTGGAAGGGAGGAGTTAAGGACTGGAGCTTGGCTTCTCAAGACGAAGGGTCTCTTAGGAGTAGGCATGGGCTCGTCAATGGTGTATCATGAATTGAGGGATGAACGATAACGATGGCATGGCTATTCGGTCTGTACCAAATGGAAAACACGAAGTCTTGCTTGCAGAACCAATCATGTGCACAAGAGGAATATCGACGACAAATTTGTGGGATGTGAGTATGATTTTGCTTACTGTAGAAGCACATCAGCAGATTAGCTATAGCTGGATCCCGCTTTTACTGCTGCAAGCCTGACGTTGGTAGTCATTAACGCATTCTACCTATCATACAGTGTCTGAATGTTTCATGCAAGAGTCTTTTTGGAGACCACCGAGGGTCGTTTGCATAAGTCGTGGCCGATGTTCTAATATTTTTTTTTAAGTTGCTTCAGGTCTCTAGGACCATAAAAGCCTTTTGAAAATCTAGAAAAATTCAAGCATTGTCATAAGCTTCTTGACTATAGCCCTTGGAAGTTTGAAGTAATAACAAGACGATTTGGTTGATTTATTCCACTTGTGAAAGTTGGGAGTCCTTTCGCGCTATCGATCACGACTTATGCAACCGACCCTCGCACGATCGATCGCGGGAACTCCCGCTCGCCGAGGGTCCTCCAGGCTCCAGCTCGTCCAGGTTCCTTACAATCAATCTTGAAGTCTCAGGAATGATAGTTCGCATTTCGGCAGGAGTTCGTTAATTACCCCCGGCGGCTTACCCGAAGCAGTGAATCGAGCAATGGAAGATGGGTTTTTGAGCGAGATGGGCGCCGTTGGCCCACATCCAGCCCAGGAATCAATGTCAAGAGTCTCTTTCAGCGACTTCAACTTTTTGGCTGTGATAGGCAAAGGCATCTTCGCCAAGGTCATGCTGGCAGAAGACAAGACCTCGGAAGAATTGTTTGCGATCAAGATTATCAAGAAGGAGCTCACAATTGAAAATGATGAAGTAGCACGTGTGAAGGCAGAGAAAAACGTATTTGTGAAAACCACGCAAAAGAAGCACCCGTTCATCGTCCATCTCCATGCGACATTTCAGACGGACTCTCGAGTCTATTTCGTCATGGAATACATGAATGGAGGAGATTTAATGCTCCATCTTCAAAGGGGCCAATTTGGCTCAGAAAGGGCGCAGTGAGCCAATACTCTCAGATTCAGCGTAGAGCATTTATTGCTCGGAACATTCAGATGAGTCTCGACTGACATGCATCTAGATTTTATGCAGCCGAGTTGTGCCTGGCTTTGGATTTCTTCCACACGAACGGGATTCTTTACCGTGATTTGAAGTTAGAAAACATACTACTAGCTCCGGGTACGTGTTCCTAGAACCATGTTTTCCCAACATTTGAGTATTAGAGGGCCTTTGCTCGATAACATTCCCAGATAGCAGCCTTGTAATCTATGAGGTGTCCTAAAATAGTGATGTTGACCTTGGATCTACGCAGACGGTCATATTAAAGTTGTCGACTTTGGCCTCTGCAAAGAGGGTATGGGATTTGGAATACAGACAAGTACTTTCTGCAATGCAGGAGAGTTCATGGCGCCGGAGGTAAGTTACGCGAAAATGACGTTTCCTGGCAACTTTCGGGATACTTGAGATTGACGGAATGGCCAGATCCTACTGGACAAAAAATACGGTTATGCAATAGATTGGTGGTCTTTTGGAGTGCTGCTGTATCAGATGCTTCTGCAGCAAGCTCCCTTTCGTGGTGAGGACGAGGACGAGATTTACGATTCCATCTTAGCCGATGAGCCTCTGTATCCGATTCACATGCCAAAAGACGCTGTTAGTCTCCTCCAGAATTTACTGACACGGGACCCAGAAAGGAGGTTAGGAAGTGGACCGTCAGGTGCGCAAGATATCAAGAAGCATGAATACTTTAGTAACATCGAGTGGGATGACCTCTATCTCAAAAGAGTGCCGCCGCCCTTCATTCCTACGGTCAAAGGAAGGACAGATACCAGTAACTTTGACAGCGAATTTACCAGCGTAGAACCTGTGCTGACGCCTTTGCAGTCGGGTAAGTCGCCTCAAAGGGCATGTCATTCGATCAAAGAATGGCATTCACTGATCCACTATCGTAATCACAGCGCTCACGCAGGCCATGCAAAAAGAGTTCCGAGACTTCTCGCTTACCATTACAGAGTGACATGACATGGAGCTAGCACTGGTGGTAGTAGAACTGCCTGAAGACCGAGCTCTGAGCCCAGCGCAGAACAGGGCAGCTCTTGGCTGAATCGAGGGGCCTACTAGAGTCCCAAAGGGAACTGCAATGACACTTAGAAGAGCCATCATACGAGTAGATGAGGTTGAGGAGGCGAGGTACAAACCTGAGAGAAAATCGGCTTACTTGATAGACAGAATATCAGCCTGGAAACGATTGGGATATAGAGCAATGGCTCTTGAGCTTGTCGTCGGCTTTCGCATCACATAAGATCCCCCATCTGGCCTCATCTGAAGAAATTCTTTGAAATATTTTATGGCAGGTTGCTGGGCAGAGGCAGTGGCGGGTGCTGAGGCGAATTAGACGGCACTGGCTCAGCACCGGCGTAAAGCAGGAAATAGTATGATTACGTTGTGGAAACAGTACTTCGGAATAGGGCCGGAGATGCCCTGAATCCTTAAAGTCTACAAGACATGAAAGCCAAAAGGTATCTTTTGCAATAAATCTTGGCAAATCGTGCCATCCCATCGAGGCTGTTCGCAAAATGCTGTGTCCGACTCGGTTCAAGCACAGCCCTTTGTAGTGCTGTGCCGCATAGGCACATCACCGGTCGAGGTTCTGTTGATACGTCGATGCTAGTAGCACAAAAATAGATTTCTGCAAGAACGGACCATCAGCCAGCGTGAAAGTCCCCATCATTATTACTTCGACAACGGTGTTAGCAGATTTTTAAAATGCCGCCCTGCAGATTTCACACAACTTAAAAAATATATATTATGAGCATCTCGGCGGGGGCTTTGCCAAGCGGCAATCACGAAGGATCACGAAGGATGCCGTCTAGGTAATGTTAGCTTGAGACTAATTGGAGCTATTGCAATCCTTTAGGATCATGGTCGAATCACATGTCATCAAGGGGTGACGACGGTAAACAGCCTGTTGTTGTGCTATGCCGGTTAATTCACTTTCCGTCCCGACTGGGCTACGCTGCTGTCAACCAAAAAAACACAGCGGAGTTCAAATTGCTGAAAGACAACCCGAAAAAACGAGCTTACACGCTAGAGAAATGTATGCGCTTCGAGGTTGATCGATTCCTTACACGAATTGACTCGTTGTTGAATGCAAGATCAAAAATTTAAATTGGCGATCTAGAATGAATGTTGGGTTGTTTATGATAGATGGGCACTAATGGGGGCTATGGCACATTTAGTCGAATCACGTACTGTTGACTCGTTGAGACAGCCTAGTCTCTTGCGCAATCGCTGTTCTCAACTCAGATTGAATTACTGATCACTTACGAAGAGCAAAGGGCGGGCGCGCCTTTACTTTATGAAGACGAGCCGTATGCGATCTGCTACTTCATATACGCCTCGTTTCTCTCGATTCCTGATTTATCTAAGGTTGCAAGTGGTAATTGGACAGCCTCCATTACACGATTTGAAACGAACTTCATCTTACCAAAGGGTTTTCTGACTGTGATCGGGTTGTCGACGCTGTGACCCAATAAGGACCATATCTCTCATCAAGAAAGTTTTCACAGTTGTTTCCTGGGGTGTCGAACGGCTAGATGTCTTTGCAGTCGGATCAGATAGCGCCTTGTACCATAACTCTTGGGCAGGCTCCTCGTGGCAGAACAGTTTTGATTCTCTCGACGGCGTTATTACACATCCTCCGCCTGCCGTCACAGCATGGAGTTCAGATCGGCTCGACGTCTTCACCATTGGCACCGACAACGCAATGTATCATAAAGACTGGGATGGCTCCTCGTGGTCTGCTGACTGGGAAAATCTAGGTGTTGGCTTTGGTTCCAACCCAGCTGCAGTGTCTTGGGGCAAAGACAGATTGGACGTGTTTGCCCTAGGAACTCACAGTGACATGTCCCACTATGCGTTTGATGGCTCCTCGTGGACACTGGACGCCCTCGGAGGTGTCTTCAACAGCGCTCCAGTAGCGGCTTCGTGGGCTAGTGGACGGCTCGACGTCTTTGGCCTCGGCTCAGATAATGCCGTGTACCACAAGGCTTACGATGAAGAAAGTTGGGAGGCAGATTGGGATTCTCTCGGCGGCGATTTTACGAGTGATCTAGCAGTAGTCTCATGGGGTTCAAAACGTCTTGACATTTTTGCGATAGGCACCGATTCCGCCATGTACCACAATTCCTGGGATGGCAACGAATGGCAGTCTGAATGGGACTCTCTCTCAGGCCTATTTATAAGTGCACCAGCAGTAACATCTTGGTCCTCAGACCGCCTTGACCACTTCGGAATTGGCGGAGACTCGGCTATGTATCACCAATCATGGAACGGCTCATCGTGGCAATCTGAATGGGACTCCCTTGGCGGGATCTTCACCAGCCCCCCAGTAGCCATATCCAGGGAACCCAACAGACTCGACGTATTTGGAACGGAAACAGATGACGCGATCTGGCACAAAGGATGGGATGGATCGAGCTGGCAAGAAGATTGGGACTCTCTCGGAAATGCAGGCCAGAAAGAGACTTCCAAAACCGCTCAGACTTCAAGTCACGGAGTCTCAGACCCTTCACTACCAAAAACGACCGAGGCTCAAGTTGGAAGAACCATCGTCCACATAGCTACCACCAAGACGGCTATAGGGAATCAAGGGGATATGCCGACACAGACACCAACGAATACGCTTTTGGGTACGCAAACTAGTCGTGCATCAGCAGGTCAAGCCACGGCAAAGTCAAATGATGGCAAGGCAATTTCTTCCGGGCCTAAGCAATTTCTCGCTTTCATCACTATGTGCTTGGCTCGTGTCATTCTGCTTTAAGTTATCCGGGGTTCAAAGTGCGCCGTGAAGGTATTGTAGTGTACATACTGTTTATTAGCAAGGACGGGACAAAGGGCAGCACCCTAGTATGCGTACCTCGAATACTTCTTAGCGGAGACTCGAATTACGTAGAGTAGAGACAGGCTCCCCGTGCGTAAAAGGACTGACACTCGAGCCTCTTGGAGCATCTCATGTAGATTTCCGGCAAGAGCAGGATATATAATGAAAATGCGATGGGAGAATGTCCCTGAGGAGATTTTTGAGCGGTACGGATTAAGGCCCCTTGAACATCCTTTCGTTAACAATGAGCGCTGTTTGATTGATTCTTATTCCATAACATCATCCTCGATTCCTTCAATTGCGGAGAATCAGGGGCTCAGGGGCTGAGGCTCATTGAAAGTCAGCCCTACGCGATCTTTTCCACTGCTAGGAGTGATGCCACTACGATATATTCACAATGCCACCGCTTCCCCCGCCATGAAATGCGCCATGCCATAATCACTTCCGTCCCCAAATCAATCCCCCACGACCCAAACATACAACACCCCTCCCTCTCCCTCCCTCCCCGCAAAATGTCCACCACCACCACCACCATCCCCCCTCCAACCCCCACCCCCCTCCGCATCCTCATGCTCCACGGCTTCACGCAATCCCCCACGCTCTTCCACGCCAAAACCCGCGCCCTCCACAAACACCTGCTCCGTACCTTCCCCTCCCCCCACTACACCCTAACCCTGCACTACTGCCCCGCCCCCCACAAGCTCCCCTTCGCCGACATCCCGGGCTACAATCCCGCCGCGCTGGACTTTCCGCCCGAGGAGGCGCCGGATGCGTATGGGTGGTGGAGGCGGAAGGATCGGGAGGGTGTGCCGGGAGGGGTGGTGTATGAGGGGATTGAGAGGGGGATGGGTAGTGTGGCGGAGTTTGTGAGGAGGGAGGGGCCGTTTGTGGGGGTTGTGGGGTTTAGTCAGGGGGCGGCGGCGGCGGCGATGGTGGCGGGGTTGTTGGAGGGGAGGGGGAGGAGGGAGGCGTTTGGGGAGATGGAGAAAGAAGGTGGGATCCCGTTTCCGGAGAGCTTTTTGGCGGGGGAGGGGGAGGGAGTGGATGGGTTTGTGCAGGGCCCGTTGAAGTTTGCGGTTTGCTATGGTGGGTTTCGGGCGCCGGGGCCGTTGTATGCGGCGTTTTATGAGCCGAGGATAAGGACGCCGGTGTTGAATGTGCTGGGGCAGGTGGATGTGGTGGTTGAGGAGGTGAGGGGGAGGGAGTTGGTGGCGGCTTGTGAGGGGGGGGAGGGCAGGGTTGTGGTGCATCCTGGGGGGCATTTTGTGCCGAGTCAGAAGCCGTGGTTGGATGCTGTGGCGGGGTTTGTGAAGGAGTGTGTGGAGGGGAGGGCGAAGATGGAGGAGCAGGAGGTGAGCGTTGAGGATATGGATGTTCCTTTTTAGGACGGGATCTGGTTCTGTGCATAGCGATGGCGTTGGCGTTTTGGCACCGAGGAAGCATGTACGCATGAGGAATTGTTGTTCGATCAATAGAAACGGAGAATGGAACCAAGAGGACTGATTAGAACGCTAGCATGTCGCTTTGTGGTATCATAGTAGAATGAACAAATACTGTGGAAACAATCCGCCCAACTCAAATGCCCAGCACCGCTGTTCCCTTAAACACCTAGCTCAGCTGGTCTTCTTCGTCTCAGACTCCTCATTGTATGGATGCTTGATGGTCAAACACCATATGTCGAGATAGTCGCAAATAGTGGTGATGATATCGTACTGTGACACGTTAGCTATCATACAAAAACCCAATAATTCTACTTACGACAAAGCTTCCATACACTCCAATACCTAGCCCCAACATCATGAAGACAAAAGCTATCTGGTAGATGTTGGAGCCAAGCGCGCTCGGCCATAGCCCGATGGAAGGACCTAATGAGTCGACCACTGCAAGACTCAAAGGAAGCACAAGCACATTTTGCATTGGAAATTCTGGGTCCTTGACCAGGTGGGCAGTAATCATCATGCCCACAGAATAGGCATTGATAAGTCCTACATAGAAGACGAATGGAATGAGGTGATGTTCGAGGATAATCGGCTGCAGATAAAGATAGGCAGCGACGTTGAACGCTGCGAGAAAGTATGGGGCAAGGCCGTATAGTGGCTTTTCGACGGGCTTCTTCCGTTCTCGTTGTACTTCCATGACGTGCAAAATACTAAGTTTTGTCAGCCTCGTTGAAAGGGATCGGACTCGATCAAAAGGGCGTCTACCTTTGAAGGGTGTTGGCAACGAGGACTACTCCTCCGTAGACCATATACCATTGATTCCAAGGCAGATCATAGACATAATCCGGTATCATCGAGTGCTTAGCGACCCCAATGGTCTGGAGTAGAGACTGCTGCCAGAAACTGCCGCCTCCTTTAATTGCAGTAACGGCATACACGATGCAAAGAGTCAGGATACCTTCCACAGGACCTGAGACAACGCCAAGGATCAATGTTTGGGTGTAGTATTCGTCCCAGGTTTGGATGTAAAAGGTCAGTGTGGCTGAAAGACTTTCGTAAGCACATGTATCAACAGGTTCTTGAGGTATGTTGCTTACAGCCGAATAGCGTGAGCACAGTACCCCAACCCTGACCAAGATTCATGGCCGCCGCAAAAAGCAGAACCTCCAATACAGTATTACAAGCGTCCACGCCATGGTCGAACAATTCTCCTAAGGGCCCACTCTGATGTGTCCTCCGTGCTTGAGTGCCGTCGACGGCGTCGAAAGTCTGGTATAAGAAGAGTCCAATAGACCATGATGCGTACACCCATCTTGGCATATCCTGGTCGAGCGTGGGGTTGTACCAAAGCAGGGTCAAGAAGTTGATTACGACGAAGCTGAAGCCTGAGAGCGTGATCGCATTTGGGGCCATAGACATGGGGAAGCATTTGATAACGACATTGTTGTAAAATGGTTTGAGGACGTATTTCGACAACAGGGAGTGGTCAACGCCAGCGTACTTGTATTCATTGAGCCCCTCGAGTCTCTTCGCTCGTATGTAAACCATCTCCGCCGGTGAGAGCTGAAATCTATTACTGCAATCTCTGGCAGATCGAAACCGTTCTTCAAACGCGAAATAAAGAAAAAGCACTTAAATACGTTGCCAGAAACCCGCTTCCAAGGTTCGACACGCCAAGCCATCGGCCAAATTCCGCTCTTTCGGAGCTCAATTCAGGGTTAGGGCTAAGGTCACGTGGATCGCAAGGCAGCGCGGGTGTTATTTGTTCCAAGAGAGCTCACAGTTCAGTCATAGAGGATCATTTGCAGCAATTGATCTGACCTGCTGCGTTTATTATTTGAATTATCAAAATCACAATATTTGCAGGATAAAGAAGCATCATGGCGGATGGACAGCTCTTCAAGCCAGAAAAGGACTACACAAAAGAAGCAGACAAGCAAATACCGGAGGCGCAAGAGCTTGCTAAGGTAGTCAACGGCGATTGCCATATTCAGGCTCATCTTATTGACAGATCTGGCATCAGGACAATGTTCAAGCCGCACTAGAGAAGCTCTCCGCTCTGGAAAAGCATACACGACAGGTAAGCTCCATCGAAGCCGGCGTTACCAATATCTCCCGCTAACACGTCTTGTTTGAAGGCGTCGGATCTTGCGTCCACATCAAGGCTACTGGTTGCTATCATCACCATATCAAAAGACTCCGGCGACTGGAGCTTGCTGAACGAGCAGGTGTTGCTCCTCTCAAAGAAGCATGGCCAACTCAAGCAGGCGACCACCAAAATGGTGCAAGTCGCTATGTCCTTTATCGATGAAGCGCCCGACGCGGAGAAGAAGCTTTCCTTGATCGAGACATTACGTACAGTGACGGAAGGCAAGGTAATGCAAATCGCTGTTATTTGAAGATTGGCGGCTAATATGAGCGTCTAGATATTCGTCGAAGTTGAGCGAGCTCGAATCACGCGTATACTATCAGACATGAAGAAAGAGCAAGGTGATCTCAATGCCGCAGCAGATATCCTGTGCGAACTCCAAGTGGAGACTTTTGGATCAATGGAGCGAAGAGAAAAGACCGAGTTCATATTAGAGCAAGTGGCATTGTGCATAGAGAAGGGTGACTGGACACAAGCAGGCATCCTGTCGCGGAAAATCGGTACCAAATTCTTCTCGCGAAAGCCCAAACGAACGCCAGAACAGATGGAGAAAGACAAGAAAGAGCGGGAGGAGAAAGAGAAGAATCGAAGTATGGACGATCCACCGCTTGAAAAGGAAGACGATGTTACAGACTTGAAGCTGCGATACTACGAGCAGCAGATTACGCTAGCTAAGCATGAGGACAAGTACCTAGATGCATGCAAGCACTATAGGCAAGTTCTGGACACCGAATCTGTTGAAGAGAATCCAGATCAACTACAAGCGGTAAGCCGTCATGCATTACCTCACCACGAGGCCGATCTCCCTAACATGCCTTAGGTCCTCCAAAGAGTAATCTTCTACATCCTCCTCGCCCCCCATGACAATGAACAATCCGACCTCCTCCACCGCATCAACACCGACACCCGCAATTCTCTCGTCCCCGAGGAGCGCGACCTCATCAAAACCTTCACCATCCCCGAACTCATGCGCTGGCCCATCGTCGCCGAGCGCTTCGGCCCCCACCTCTGCTCCACAGACGTCTTCAACGCCACCCCGTACGAAGAGGACCCGAAAGCGCTCACCCGCTGGCAGGATCTGCGGAAGCGTGTAATCGAGCATAACGTTCGTGTGATAGCTAAGTATTATACCCGCATCCAAATGCACCGACTTACTCATCTCCTGGATCTGGACGAAGAGGAGACGGAAAGTTATATTAGCTCGCTGGTGACGGCTAAGACTGTCTATGCCAAGATCGATAGGCCGGCGAGAGTGGTTACGTTTGCGAAGACGAGAGACGCGGACGAGGTGCTTAATGAGTGGAGTGGAAGCATGAAGAGTTTGCTAGGATTGCTGGAGAGGATCGATCATCTTATTACGAAGGAGGAGATGATGGCACGGATTCAACCTGTGGCTGATAATGCGGTGAAAGCGCATTGAAAGATTTCCAGAACGTTGGGCAGCGTCTTGCATTGAGAGCGGCGAAAAGATCGTTTAATCTGGCATAGAATATTTGTACAATAGGATGTGGTATACTTGAAGGCTTTGCTGAAAAAGAATGGCCCACAAATGCAGATTCTTCGAGATTCACCAGCCAATTTATGCTCCACGGCCAGATGGAATCCCTGATCTGCGTCTTTTGCTGCCTCGAAGATGCCTTGGCTTCACCTGATTCCATTTTTGCAAACAGCCATATATGAAGTCCTGTGCCACTGCCATATTCAACTTGTCTCGGATACGAAGCAGTGTCCCCCTCCCGATCTGCACCATAGTCCGATTCCTAATCCTGAGACAACGCACTTCCATTTCAGGGAACCTTTTCTTTTCGTCCGGTATGTCCGCATTATATCCGAATAGTGTTGTTAAATCTCTATAAAGAACGTCTGATGGTTTCCACCCTGGAATTTGATTCATCCTACGGAAAAGCCATATATCAAGTTTTCTTAACATACGACATCAGATCCTCAAGCCGGCCTCCCGCGCCTTAGTTCTGTCAATTACTAACCCGTTGTGAATTTTTGCAATCCTCAGGCACAATGTCTTCTCCATCAACCGTCGCCCTCATAACCGGTACCTAGCCCCCTCCCCTGTTTTCCCTCTACCTAATAACACCCCTCAAGGTGCCAATTCCGGCGTCGGCTTCTCCATAGCCAAAATCATCGCCTGCGCCTCCTCGAAATACCACGTTATAATGGCCAGCCGCTCACCCACCAAAGGCGCCGTCGCCCTCTCCACCATCCGTGCAGCGGGCATCAAATCCGCAGTCTCGACCATTCAGCTCGATGTCACAGACGAAGCATCGATAGTTGCAGCAGCGAAGCACGTCGAAAGCGAGTTCGGTCGTCTAGATGTCCTCATCAACAACGCAGGCATCTATTCTCAGTCACCGTTGTTGAGGGAACGACTTATGAAAACCCTCGATGCCAATTTGATTGGCGCAGCTGTCATGACGGATGTATTCACGCCACTTTTGCTCAAGTCGTCCAATCCGTATCTGCTTCACATCAGCAGTGCGTTGGGTTCGATGGGTGTTGCCTCCGACGCGCAACGGTCTGATTATGGGCTTGATGCGAGAGCGTATAGGATTAGTAAAGCGGGGATGAATATGCTTGCGTTGCAGGATTCGAAGACGTTGGGGAAGCAGGGTGTCAAAGTCTTCGCTTGTTGTCCAGGGCTGGTTGAGAGCAATTTGAGGGGCGAGGCCGCGGAGCAGAGGAGTGCGGGTGGGAGGGCTGGGGATCCGGATGAGTCGGGACGATTTATTTTGGGTATTGTGGAGGGCAGGAGGGATGGTGATGTGGGGAAGTTTGTGCATAAGGATGGGGTACATCCTTGGTAAGGGGACGAGGGGTCGGAGGGATATGACTCTTTGCAACAATCGCGTGGAGAGAGGATGTGGTGGTAGCTGGACCACGGACTAGGCAGTCTCAATGGTGATTGACACACATCTATTGCATCGTAGCAAAGCCTCGTCATTTGAGACAGCAGCCTGCCAAGTCCGCAAGATCCAAGCCTTGAAGAAGCAAGATACTGGAAGCTTTTCCATTATCGAGTGCTCGTTACGAGAGTTTGTCGTCAGAATCTCCAGCACCTATGTGATGAACCATGAACGACAGCCAATCAGGACGTATTGACTCGATCATAAAAGTCGAACATTGGACGCTCCGCGTTGTTGAAAGATGCTGAGAAGCCCGGCCAAAATCTTACATGGGTCATCAACGCCATCTAATGCTCCTCGTCTCGAACGCCTTGTCGTTGTAACGTCAATTGCCGTATCTATGCATTGAGTGTCCCAGTCATGCTGTTTGCCATATCAGCATCCGCCAGGGCCGTTTGGTTCTTCCGTGCCCTTTTCTTTATTACGTTCTCGATGAAAGCTTCGCCGGCCTTATAGGAGCTCCTAACCAGTGGTCCACTAGCACAATACAAGAAGCCTAGATCTAGTGCTCGCTGACGCCATGTCTCAAACACCGCGGGTGTGACGTAAGTATGAACAGGCATATGCCGTTTCGTAGGCCGCATGTACTGGCCAAACGTCACAACATCAACATCAACGTTGCGAAGCTCTCGAAGCGTCTCCCATAGCTGCTCTTCCGTCTCGCCAAGGCCAAGCATAATGCTTGTTTTCGTAATCAGACCTGGCTTGGCTTGTTTTGCATGCTTCAGCACACTCAAACTTTGCCTGAATTTCGCCCTCCGATCACGGACCATCGGTGTTAACTCCTCAACGGTCTCAACATTATGCGCGTAGACATCAAGCCCGCTCTGGGCCACTTTGGCCACCATCTCAAGATCTCCAGCATAATCGCCTGTCAACGCTTCGACGAGCATTCCTGGAGCCTTGCTCTTGATTTTCATAATCGTCTCCGCGAAATGATTAGCCCCGCTATCAACCAAATCATCCCGATCCACAGACGTGAGCACCACATATCCCAGGCCCCACCGCTTCAACGCTTCCGCGGTGTGCTCCGGCTCATGCGGATCTAGAGGTGGAGGCGCTTTACTTGTTTTGACAGAACAGAAGCGGCATCCTCTTGTACATGTGTCGCCCATCAACATAATCGTGGCAGTAGCAGCACTCTTGTCCGACCCGCCCCAGCAGTCGCTAATATTGGGACACCGCGCCTCTTCACAGACAGTATGTAGATTCAGCCCTCGAAGATCCTTCTTTATTGATTTGTAATTCGCATTATTGGGTATGGGCGTTTGCAACCAGCTCGGTAGACGTGTGATCTCTTTTTGCTTTCCAGCAGGGCCTACCATAGCGGTTCGGATCGAAGGGGCTTCATCTGCAGGTGAAGGCTCGGAAACGAAATCTGTGAGAGAAGGGCCAGCATTGAGACGGTCGCGGAAAGTGGTAGGAGAGTGTCGGGTAGATGATGTAGGTGGGGCTGATGGCTCGGTGGGTTCTGACACCGCAGTGGCAAAAGCTCGGGAGGTGTAGAGGAAAGGGCGGCTTGATGGCAATGGAGGTGCAAATAGACAGCGAAATCGAGGTGCTTTAGATGCCATGGTGTGAGTGGACTGAGAAGGATGAAGGCGGCTGGTAAGAGTCAATATTGAAGTGAATTTCTCTGGAAAGCGATTAGATATCGATTAATGCGCTAGCTCTAGAACTAAACTCTATTCAGACAGGATCCAAATATTATCTCAAAACTAAATCATTTATGAGAGCTGTAGCGACCCTTTTGCACAGGCCTAGAATGAGCGTGCTTCTTCCGAGACGTCGAATCTGTCAAGCGTGCTCCTCTCAGCTCCTATCCTTGTTCATTGGTGGGTTTTCATCGACCACTCGAGTACCTAAATATGGGGACAGGGTCCGGAATCAATGCAGGCCTCGGGGAGGCTTGCAGCCCAGCAAACGCGTGTTCAGCACAGGAAGACAATTCAGAGCATCGGTCGAACATGGCCAGGTACACGAGACAAACAGACCAACCACCCCAGCACAAATGGAAGCCATAGTACGCCAGGCACGGCAGACATTTGGCGAAACTTTGCCACAAGACTTTCTTTCTCCAGAGGAGTACGCGATTTATGAAAGACTCTATGGTCCACCATCGGCAACTACGTTACCGGAAGATTTCGATCTTCTGCGCGGAATTGAAGAGGATGACCAAGAATTGCCAGACAATGTTCTTATGAGAGAAACTGCTGATGGCGAGCTCGAAGAAGTGATTTATGACGAGGAGGAACTAGAGGAGAGCGAAAACGACGATACTTCGACAGATCCAGAAGTGTCGAGAACGTCCGAAGATTTTCAGGGTCGCATAGCAATATTGAGGGACATGGCTGCTACAAGAGCACAATCAAGGACGAGTGAAGATCAAGGCCTAGTTCTGGAAGAAAATTCAACTGAAGACGTTCAAGAAGAAGAAGAAGTCGTTTTCGAAGATCAAGACTACGAGAACGAGGGAATTGAAGACCCTGAGGCAGAGAGCAATGACTACATTACTGGTGATTCCGTAAGGACACACCCATTGACTGCAGCTGGTCGCTTTGGCACCTCACCATCCACGATCCATCTCCCAAAAGATACCGTCGTTGATCCAATTGCTGCTCTGCTCTCCGAGGCTTCGACCAAGCAATTGGCCGAAGTTTCGCTGAAAACTTTCGGTGGTCCTGGTCTACCAACCTCTACTGCGACTATCACGAGGCCCAACCTGGAACAAAAGCCCATCGCGCTTGAAGCATCTCACTCGAAGATGGGTGAGATGGAGGGTAATGCATTCCTGGCCGCTATAATGCCCGGAGCATATGCGACTATCATGAGTACGCTGGTCGAGATTCGTAAACGTCTGGGGTCTGAATGGCTTCGCAACCTCATTCAGAAGCCCGGAGGTCCACGAGTTCTCGATGCTGGCGCGGGAGGTGCAGGCGTATTAGCATGGAGGGAGGTGCTGCGTGCCGAGTGGGAGCTCATGCATCCTGGTAACGCTTCCATTGGCAAGCCCGTGGCGTATGGGAAGTCAACAGTGGTCACTGGATCGGCTGCTCTACGTAATCGTGCTAGCCATTTGCTGGAAGATACGGCGTTTATTCCTCGACTACCAGACTACGATCCATCGCGGGATCATCCGTCACTCAACAGTAATAATCCTCAGCCTAGAAAGCAGTATGATATCATTCTGGCGCCGTATACCCTATGGAGGTTGAAGGAAGACTACATGCGTAAAAGCCAAGTACAGAATTTCTGGTCTTTACTAGAACCCAAAGGTGGTGTTTTAGTACTAGTAGAAAAAGGAATACCTCGTGGATTTGAATTGATAGCAGGTGCAAGGGAAACGCTTCTAAAGCACCACATCGCATCTCCAGGAGCCGACCAAGTCGAGCACACCATCGAAGATGCGTCCGAGAATCGCTTTGGGCCCAAGGAAAAGGGTATGATCATTGCTCCATGCACCAGCCATGGCAAGTGCCCGATGTACATTACGGCCGGCAGAAGCCAAGGAAGGAAGGATTTCTGTCATTTCTCGCAACGCTACATCCGACCACCGTATCTACAGCACATTCTCCGTAGTCGAGATCGTAATCATGAAGACATAAGGTATAGTTACGTCGCTCTGCAGCGAGGAATAGATCAAAGAGAAACAGACAACATCATGCAAGGCCAACCCGCCGCCGACGCTGCGTTCTCTGGCTACGAAAAGGCGGAAGATGAGAACGAATCGACCGAAAACCAGAGCCAGGAATCAAAACACGGGACTCCGAAATTCAACACGCTGAGCTTGCCTCGCGCCATTCTTCCGCCAATTAAACGTGGTGGTCATGTGGTACTGGATCTTTGCACCCCAGCTGGCAAAATAGAAAGGTGGACCGTTCCCAGGTCTTTCAGCAGGCAAGCCTTCCGTGATGCTCGAAAATCCAAATGGGGAGACTTATGGGCGCTCGGCGCTAAGACTAGAGTCTCAAGGAACATACGTGTAGGTCTAAAGAAAGTGAAGACGCGCTCGAAGAACATCCTTGACGCTGAAGACGAGGATATGGACGAGATAAAAGACAAGCCTAAGCCTAGAAAAGGAGCAGCTAGATTCGACAGGAAACCCAAGAAGGAGAAGCGAAAGCGTGAAATGACCTAAGACCGCCACTGATTGACTAGCGTTTATCACGATGCTATTGGAACTATAATACCACGTCCCCGACGTCTCACCTAGGTCTTTAATAACTACGAGAATCAGTGGTCGTCAGTGAGGCCCTGCTTTCGGTCTTCTATTGGGCACGATCCATCATGTTGTGTGACGCTACGCCCGATCCACTGCTTTGGGCTCTACCAGCAATATTCTCCGCTCACCTTACATATATTCTTGCACGATTGGTAGCCATCATCAGGCTGAGCCAGGGTTTGACACTGGCTCGAGCATGTCAATTAGCTCTTTAACATGTATATAAGCCTCTTCTCTCCCCAACATTTCTTTCTCTTTTCGTTCAGCCCTCCAAACACTCAACATAACGCCCTTTAATTTTCGAGAAATCGCTCGAAAGTCTGTGACTTCGCTACACGTAACACAGGGATCAATATTGTGTCGTCGATTCGGTCAGCCTGGTTGCGCCACTTTCACCAGTTGTCCTCGCCCTGTCTCTGACTTTGCTCTGGCATGTGATGATGGCTAACATGTCTCGTCGGAGGAGTCCTCTTCGGGATCATCAGACTCGAAGCTACATTGTCTTTCCTACGCACGCACCCTTTCAACGGTATGAACCGCCTTCTCTCCTCTTACCTCATGGAAGACCTTGCCTCTTCTCATATCAGACCTCTCTCGTTTCATTATGCTTGAGATATGCACGAGGACGCTTACTTAGTTGACTCGATGGACAGGCCTGAGATCTACCACCAGACCGCCAATTTCCAGATAAATCCTGGCAAAGTTCCAGCATATCTACCTGTTCAACGGTCTCATCATGGTCCTCAAGCATCCCAGCAGCCAACAGAGAAAGCCCGCGGTCGTTCAAGTACCCGGCGTGGCAGTGAACCTGAAAGCAGGCTCAGCAACAAACATCCTTCCCCTGCACCTCCATCGTCGAAGTCATCGTTACACGAAAAGCAAAGTCAACGGAATCCATCGCAACACAAAAAGAGCAAAGGCAGCAACAGCACTGAAAATCTGCCGAAACACCACGCCCCTGCCCCATCGTCATCGATGGTAGTAGAGCATTCGTCTCCCATCGAAATAAAATCAAAATCAAAATCCGTACCACCTCCAACCAAACACGTCACCTTCACCCCCAGTACAAATGGAATCCCAAAGCGCTCTAGACGCTCTTTTCATTCACGGCCACAAACACCACCGCCACCGTCGCCTTATCCGCCCTCGACGTCTATAGACCGAGCTCCCTCGCGTGGCAGAAGTACTACCCCATCAGCGCGTGATCGAGATCCCTCGCGCGGTAGAAGCACCACCCCAACAAGCCGTACTCGAGATCCCTCGCACCCCTGCCGTACCACCTCATCGACATCCACAACCTCCCACTCCACCACTCCATCAGCGCGTGATCGAAACCCCCCGCACCCCCGCCGCACCCCCTCTTCCGTATCCACCACCTCACGCACCTCCACCCCCAAAGGCACCACCGGCTCCAAAGACCTCAAATGCATCCTCTGCGAACGCCATCACGCGCGGAAGATCGAAGGGAGTATCGGCTGGTGTATGCGTTGTTGGGATGAGGTGCTGAGGATTCGGGGGCGGTGGGAGGATGGGAGGGTTGGGATGGAGCGGGCGAAGAGGAGGTTGGAGTGGATGGGGAGGGAGACGCGGTGGAGTTTGTTTGGGTGATCGGGGGGGGTTTGATGGGATGAAGCTTGCTGATGGGGGTGAGGAGTTGGATTGCGAGGGAAAATAATGGTAGGAAACAAAGGTGGGATTGGGCTATTTGTGTGAGATTCAAGAGTCCTGGGCGTCAAGGTGGGATTGGGCTGTTTGTACGAGATCCAAGAGTCTTTGTCATTCAGCTACTCAGGTGGTTCGGCGAACCTCCGGGTTGGGAATCCTGTCCAATGCTCGAGATGGTGTTGGGGTTTTGTTGGCTGCTCGGGCTCAGGGCTTGCGACTTCTCATCTCATCTCTTCTTTTCTCACACATCTATCTCCTTTTTTTTTCCCGACGCGGGAGATCAACAAAATAAAAAGCTCGGTTTCGACGCTGCGTGTATGTATTCACAATATGAAATAAACCCCATCCCATCCCATCCCATCCCATTCAAATCCCCGCCATCGTCATATCTATCTGAAGCATACCTGACATCCTCACATCATGTTGGAGCCACGTGTGGACTTTGATTGCTATCGATATCGTGAGATGATGGGACTGGGGAGTGGAAGGAGGACTGTTGATTGTTAGTGTTGTTGTTGTTATTTGATGGGAGGGGTGCTTGATGGTGTTGGATGGTGTTGGGAGGGGTGCTTGATGGTGTTGGATGGTGTTGGGAGGGGTGCTTGTGTTGGGTTTGTGGTAGTATTATCGTAGCGCATCGCATCGCATCGCATCATAACCAACAACAGCAATCTCCATACCTCTCCACATACCTCTCACTCACTCACTCACTCACTCACCATACCTCTATACACACAAGCGACAACCCCCCCACCCACCAACCTACCCATTCCATCCCATCGCGCGAGCACTCTACACCAACCAACCTCAATCCCTTACCCCCCCCCCCCAAAAAAACAGTCGCTGTATAGGGGAGTAGCCGATGCGCTTGAAGGATTGTCGTGATGGCCGTTAATAAATGGGAGTGAAGCACTCCCTATACTTCCCCGACAATCGTCACAACCCCATCAATCACCCACCATCACACCCCCTCCATTCCTTCGTAAAAAAAGTAAAAGTCAACGGGGAAGAATCCTCTCCATCTTCCAGCTCCCGCCGTCGAGAACCGCCTTCGTTTCACCACGCGCGTTCTTTCACGTTCAAAAGCAGCATTGTGGATGGCGGAAATGATTCATGACACGGATATATTTGAGGGTTCGGATATATTGTTACGTGTGTACATCGATAGCTAGTACTTAAACGGTCGGCGCCAACGCTTTCAGATAACGACGTCAAGTTTCATTGAGAACAGATATGAACGGAATGGTAGCGACAGGCAGACGCTCGAGCGATCTGGGCTCGGGGTATTGATTCGATCAGTAACGACAGGATTATAAGCCGCAGCGCGTGACCACTAGGGTATGCGCTTGCGGTATAAAATAATAATGAAAAAATTGTCTAGCGTTTCTTTGCAGAATGGAAGTTTTCTCTCGCCCCTTTGAGGCGTGAGGGCTGGCTAACATAGTCCCCACATGACTCCGCCCATGACCGCGATGCCGGCGAATAGCGTGCTGGCGCTCCTGCCGTTCGCGGCGCCGGTGAATGGTGATGGCGAGGGTGGAGATACTGGGGCGCCGGTTCCGCTGGGGGAGCCGGAGACGATGGGGGGAGAACCGGCTGGGGGGATGGGGATGCTGGTTCCGCTGGGGGCTGCGACTGGCGTTGTGGTTCCGGCGGGGGTTGTGGGGAAGGGGGCTGTTGCGCTGGAGGAATAGATGATTGAGGCGCTGGCGGAGATGCTGGTTGAGAGGGTTGAGGGGGGGGGAGGCGCGCTGGATGAGGAGGGGGCGGTGGAGAGGGGGATGCTGGCGGAGGTGGATGTGCCGGCGGTGGAGAGCGTGGTGGATGAGGTGAGGGGGTAGAGGATGTGGGAGGTGTAGGCTTGGGTTGTGGAGGCGAAGGTGTGGTAGAGGGTTGTGGTGCTGCTGGATGTGCAGGTTGTCGTTATGTAGACTGTTTCGGTGGAGGCGAGGGTGAGGAGGGAGAGGGTGGTGAGGAGCATTGTTGGGGCGCGCATTTTGAGGGAGGGGGTGATGGTGGTTTGGAGGTGTGCGCGCTGGCGAGGTGGGTTTGCGCCAGGTGAGGATGTGCGATGCGATGCGCCGAGGTGGTTTGGAGGGCGGTGATGTGTTTCTACCGAATTTCTGTTGATTGGGGTCTTTGTATATGTGCTGCTTGTGTGATAGATGCTTTGATCTTCTCTTCAGAGTAAGATGTGGCGATGTCCTTGTTTCGCCTGCTGTATTTTCCGAACGACAGGTGCTGTAGTGAGTGTAGTGAATCCAAGATCAACCCAGATTCAGCGATTCAGAGCGATTGCTTGTAGAGAGCGTGAGCGCGACGATAACCAGATGTTCGCAAAGAGCGTGCGATAATGAGCGAAAGAGTTGAAGGATTTCTTGCAAAGGAATGACTGACAGCGACCGTGTTCTTTTTGCGAGGGCAGGAAGGGTAAGGGAGGGGGCGGCGGCGACATGGGGAGCACAGTCAAACATATATGAGACGAGGCAGCAATTGCCGCAGCGACGGTATGGCCTCCCCATGCCTTTCGAGCGCAAGCACGGTGATTCATCAAACGGAGTGGCCAGTCAGGGCGCGAGGAGCATGGCGTTGCTGCCGTGGTGATTGGCGTGTTGGCGGTCGCATGTGGGTGAAATGACTTGCAATTTCCCACGGTGCAGGCGTGTGGGAGGCATCGGGATGGAGTTGTGTTAGTGTCGTGGTGGTCGAGATGGGCTGGTAGCGAAAGGATGGCAGTAGGGGTCCAAGTTGCGAAGCGAGATTGAAACCCTTAGTGCGTCACCTTTACCCCTGCATCTGCCGTTGGTCTTCCTGGTTCCTGCGTCGCTAGTCTGCTCGGTAGCGTCTTGGATCAGTAGGATTGCAGGCAGCTGATTCGTCTGCAGTGAGCCTTTTTTCATTTGGCTCATAAATTGCCTTCTCTTCTCATCTGGCGAGAAATTGGTTATTGCGTCGTCGCGGTAATCCGGGGAAGTGGGTGTGGGATGACGTGAGTGATCGGATCTTTTCATGCACGACACTGTTTTCCAATGAAATTGTTATTGTTGATGTTGCGCATTCCATGTAAGGCATGATGGAGGATCCAAGGACAACATCCACGTTGTCGGCAAGGATTCGCGCAGCTGTTGCAAGGTGATGGTGGTGAAACGAATGGACCGGCGCATCTGCGCGTCGATGGAGACTGCATCTGTATCGAATCTCGGAAATGCTCTGAATGAGAGCATGGTCAAGGGAAGAAAGGAACCATGCGATTACGGCGATGAATGGCTAGGCCTGTCCGATGGTGTATCTGTGAATCTATGGTGTGGCAAGCGTGGGGAGACGTTCTTGACCGTGTCTCGGAAATGTCTCCGCCTGGGCAAAAGGTCACAACGTGCCTGACAATGGTATTCTATTCACAACAGAACTGGCACATTGCAACAGACATTCTCTTCTCGCGGGAGTGTAGAGTCTCATTGAATGGCAACGACGTAGAACCCTTCGATCAACAATCGGGTCTTCGA